>Ga0310122_10000631_pt1 | contig 22321 bp, 22 predicted proteins | sample CB6_Bottom_1051__FD_203503 | JGI IMG/M metagenome (GOLD analysis project Ga0310122, IMG submission 203503) | Marine microbial communities from Western Arctic Ocean, Canada - CB6_Bottom_1051 | ecosystem: Environmental > Aquatic > Marine > Oceanic | place: Canada: Western Arctic Ocean | collected...
GACTTACGCAAGGGTTCCACCGCATCTTTATATTTTTTTAATTTGTAGTAGAGCATTCCCAGTCTCAGGTTGGGCATTGCGGCGGAAGGGTCTACGGAGATGGCTTCCTTATAATGCTTGATGGCTTTTCGGGTGTCTTTAAGCTTGGTATACACTTCACCAAAACGGTAATGCGCCTGCACCGTCAGGTTCTTATCCAGCTTCAAGGCTTCTTTGATTTTAGCTAAAGCTTCTTTATAACGTCCCAGTTCGGTAAAACAGATTCCCATTGAAAGGTGAGCTGGGCCAAAATCGGAGATGATTTTCGTTGCCTCATGAAAATGGTGCTCGGCCTGTTGCTGGTTCTTTATTCTCCCGAATGCGGTAGACAGGTTGCTGTGAGCCTGGCAAAGAGTCTTTTTGACTGCCTGGTTTTCCGGGTCGAGGCGGAAGGCTTCTTCAAGATTTTCCAGAGCGGCCTCATCCCGCCCCATTTCCATCTGCGCCCGCCCCAACTGCAAACGCGCGCTTTTGTGATTGGGCTCAATTTTTACCAATTCCCGCAAAGGAGTGATGGCGTCTCCATATGGTGCATTTCACCATACACCTCCCCCAGGTTGTAAAGAGCTTTAAGATCTTTCGGATTTTTTTGCAGCGTTCCCTTGAGTATTTCCGCCAGGACCTTGAGCTCGGAGGGAGAACGTGTGGGAGCCTCTTCAGGAGCCGGGCTTTTCTCACCCCTGCGAATGAATTCGGCAAGGATCTCTTTTATACGGGATAACTCTCTGTCAAATTTTTCTTTTAAAAAGGCTATCAACTTGTCCATGGTTCGATATAGATACAGCGAAGCACCAGCGTGACGCTGGACCCAATTTGCAATCGTTTTATTTGGCGAGCAGAAAGTATAGACGGTTTGATGGGTTCTTGCTAGTTTACCCCTGCGGGGCATGAGGGCAAGTGAGGAGAGATATCACGCCCTGCCACGGGAGTGGCTTAGCGCCTGAACTTTTTGATGAGGTTCTTCACCGTCCCGATCACGCGTTCAACATCTGCGGAAGACATTTTCGGATATAAGGGAAGGCTGATGACCCGCTCGGAATAATTGGATGCGATGGGGAAATCCTGGGGCTTGGTGTTGAAGTTTTTCACATAATAAGGTTGCAGATGAAGAGCCACATAATGCAGGGCTACCCCGATACCCGTGGATTGAATGGCATCCAGAAATCCATCTCGGTCTATGGTCAAGCGTTCCAGGCGGAGACTGAGCACATAAATATGATGGGCAGGGGTGGCGTAGTCTCGAACGACCGGGGTTTCCAGTTCCGCAACATCGGCAAAAGCGCGATCATACATCGATACATATTTTTTGCGCAATGCCATGAACCGTTCCACCTTTTTAATCTGGTGCAGTCCGATTGAAGCGTTGAGGTCGGACATATTGCATTTATGCCCGGCCAGGGTTTGCTCCCAGTGGGAGAACCCACTTTTGCCATGGCGTTTCCAGGCATCGTGGCTGATTCCCTGCAACCGCAGGATGCGGAGGGTCTCGGCAAGGGCATCGTCATTGGTTACCAGCATACCGCCTTCCCCGGTGGTAATATTTTTGTTGGCATAAAAACTGAAAGCCGTGGCATGGCCGAGGTTGCCGATTTTTTTCCCCTTGTATCGGGACTCCAGCGCATGGGCCGCATCTTCAATGATGACCAGTTTGTGCCGGTCTGCCAATTCCTGAATAGGGGTCATATCACAAGGATGGCCGGCGAAATGAACAGGAATGATGGCACGGGTACGAGGAGTAATTTTGGCTTCTATTTTCCGGGGATCAATGGTGAGGGTTCCCGGTTCGATATCGGCAAAAACCGGCTTCAACCTCTGGAGAAGAATCACATTAGCGGTGGCGGGAAACGTCATCGGGGTGGTAATCACCTCATCCCCTTCGGCAAATTTTTGCACCGTAAGCGCCAGGTTCAGTCCTGCCGTGCACGAGTTCAAGGCCACCGCATGTCTGCAACCGATGTAGTCCTTAAAAGCTTCTTCGAATTTTTGGGTTTTAGGACCCGTGGTAAGCCAGCCGGAGTTCAGGGTATCTTCAACTTCCCGGTGTTCCTCTTCCTCCAACCAGGATTTATGAAACGGCAGGTCAACGCTCATGGGGAATTAATGTTTTCCATTCAAGGCATGACGCTCGGGATCGGGTTCTGCCAGCAAGCTGGCCGGATCGATATGGACATATTCCTTCTTTACCCAGGCATCATTATTGTTGGGGATAAAATACAAGGTTTTCATTGCACCGCTTATTGAAGTTTTATCGACCAATACGGTTATCACCCATTTCCCGTCCACCTTTTCCCAATAGTCAACATGGGGACGGATCATGTCAAACTGAATATCTCCTCTTACCTGTGCTGGGTTTAACCGTTCCCGGCCCTTGAGCACGATTTTCACCATCGCGTATTGGCCATCCTCACTGATGGAGATCCGCTCCAGGGAATAACGCTGTACTTTAATAAAAGGATTCCTGAACCATTTGTAATAGGAGGGGCGGGGAAAACCGAGGATATCCCTTTTTACCGTATTTTTTTTAATGTGTTCCATGGACGGGATCATAAGTCCCGAAATATGAGGCATGACTCCATTCCGGTAATCCGACTCCAATCGGCCCTCAAAATATAAAAACTCCTCGATCGAGATTTTTTCTTTATAGTCAGGGTGCTGATAGTTATAAGCCCCCTTCAAATCATTGTTTAAACGTTTTTTGAAAAAATCATCTTCCAGTTTTGTTAGCGTTTTGGCCTCTTTTAAAAACTTATCTGACACCTGAGCCCAGCTTTTTCCGGGAACAAAAACCCAGCTCAGTAAAAAAACTCCACTCAAAAGATAACCCATTGTTTTTGAAAAACCGCGCATTCGTTTAACCCTCCTGAATCACGTAGGAAACGAGGTTCCCTGACCGTATTCTGATAAGACATTATACATGCTGTCTTATCGGCAATACCCCAAATTTAGTTTAGCAGGTATCTGTCCGCAGTTTTTCTGCCAAAGACCGGGTAATTCCCGGCAGTGCCGCCAATTCTTCCATAGATGCGTTACGGATATTTTCCAAACTGCCAAATTGTTTCAAAAGCAGTAACCGGCGTTTTTTGCCAATTCCCGGAATATTTTCCAGCGGCGAACTCAAAGCCTCCTTGCCCCGCAGTCGGCGATGATAGGAAATGGCAAACCTATGCGCCTCATCGCGAATGCGTTGCATGAGAAATCGTGAGGGGGAGTTCTCTTTAAATAGCACCGGGTCCTTTTTCTGTAGTAAATATACTTCGTCCGTTTCCAGGTTGTTGCGATATTTTCCCTTAGCGATGCAGGCCAGGTCCACCCGGTCGAGAAGCCCCAAAGCCTCAAAAACAACATGTCCTGAGTTCAAATGGCCTTTACCTCCGTCAATGAGCACCAGGTTGGGCAGGGGCTTTCCTTCATCGAGGAGACGGCGATAACGACGGGTCATCACCTCCCGGAGCATGGCATAATCGTCTATGCCTTTAACGGTGGAGATTTTGTAGCGACGGTATTTGGATTTTTCCGCTAGGGCGTTTTCAAACACTACCATGGAGCCCACTGCATGGCTTCCCGATATGTTGGACAAGTCGAATCCCTCAATCACTTCAGGGAAATGTTTCAGACCCAGAGCCGTTTGCAGTTCTTCTAACGAGCGGGTGCCAACATCCCCCTTGTCGCGCTCCATTCTCATGGCAAAACGAGCGTTTTCTTCTGCCATTCTCACCAAGTCACGTTTTTTACCTATTACAGGAACCTCCAGCCTCACCCGGGTTCCCTTTTTTTCTGACAACCAGTCGGCGATCAAATCGGAGTCTTCAACAGGGTGGGGCAATAATATTTCGGCAGGTAGAACCACCTCTTCCTTATAATACTGTTTAAGAAAAGAGGACAGGGTTTCATCTTCTTCCATCTGATTGAGCGATTTCATTTTGAATATCTTTTCACTCAGCATTTTTCCGGCACGAATGATCAGGACCTGCGCCATGGCCTGATCCTTTTCAGAACAATAAGCGATGACATCCTGATCCTGCAGGGAGGTTGAGATGATATTCTGTTTGTCGAGCACCGTTTGCACGGCCTGAATTTTGTCGCGGAATATCGCGGCTTCTTCGTAACGCATCTCTTGAGATGCCGATTCCATCCGAGCCTTCAGGTTTTTCAGGAGCGTGGCATTTTTCCCTTTGAGGAACCCCTGCACATCCTCCACCACTTTCTTATATTCGCCGGGCGAAACCTGCCCGGCACACGGGGCGAGACACCGGCCCATTTGGTAGTTGAGGCAGGGGCGGCGCAGAGCAGTGCCGTCCAGCCTGTCTTTACTCTGTCGAAGCGGAAAAATTTTGTAAATCAGCCGAATGGTTTCACGGACTTCCTTGACCATGGTATAGGGACCAAAATAGGTCGCCCCATCTTTCCGTATGCGACGCACTACCTCCAGCCGTGGAAATTTCTCCTGCGTTGTCAAGCGTATATAGGGATAATGTTTGTCGTCTTTAAGCAGGACGTTGTAGCGAGGCTGGTGTTTCTTTATAAAGTTACTTTCAAGGATCAGCGCCTCGGCTTCTGTTTTCGTGATCAAGAACTTGATATCGCGGACTTTATCCAAGAAAATTCTTGTCCTGGGGTGAAGCGTGCGTGAACTCCGGAAATAGGAGCGCACGCGGTTTCTGAGCACTTTGGCCTTACCTATATAAAGAATTTCCGACCGGGAACCCTTCATGATATAAATTCCAGGTAGCTGGGGAAGGTTCTCTATGATTTTTTTTATTTTATTTCCCAATGAAGAAAAACCCATACAGAGGTTGGCACAAACTGCCGGCCACAAAATGAAACGCACATAATAAAAATATACTCCCATTTGCATGAAGACTGAAAGCAATAATCAGCGCGGGTTCTGGGGCAGTCGCCTGGGGTTCATCCTGGCCGCCTCCGGGTCTGCGGTCGGACTCGGCAATGTCTGGAAGTTTCCTTATATAGTGGGGGAAAACGGCGGTGGCGCGTTTGTGCTCATCTATCTGATCTGCATTTTCGTGATCGGCACCCCCATCATGCTGGCCGAGTTCACCCTGGGCCGAAAAACCAACCTCAATCCGGTCGGCGCTTTCGACCAGCTCAAACCCAATTCCCCCTGGATCGGCATCGGCTATATGGGCGTGCTCAGCGGATTCCTCATCCTTTCCTTTTACGGGGTGGTGGGCGGCTGGACTTACGCTTATGTCGCCAAATCCATCACCGGTTCCGTGCTGGCGTTTGCTTCCCCCAAAGAAGCGGGAGCATTTTTTGAGAACTTTATAGGAAATACCGGGGAAATTCTTTTCTACCACGCGCTGTTCATGGGGACCTGCATCGCCATCGTCTTAAGAGGCGTGCATGGCGGCATTGAAAAGGCCTGCAACATCCTCATGCCAGCCCTGGTCGTTATTCTGCTGCTGCTGATGCTCCGCTCACTCACTCTCGATGGAGCCATGGAAGGGGTCGCCTTTTATTTGACTCCCGACTTCAGCAAGATCAACGCCAACGTGGTCCTCATAGCCCTGGGGCAGGCCTTTTTTTCACTCAGCTTAGGGATGGGGGCGATGATCACCTACGGCAGTTACCTGTCGGACAAAGAAAACCTGACTTCTTCCACCATTTACGTAGTGATTTTCGACACCCTCATCGCTCTTATGGTCGGTATGGTTATTTTCCCGGCAGTGTTCGCGATGGGACTCGAACCCACCGAAGGCCCTGGGCTGGTTTTCAGCGTTCTGCCTACCGTGTTTGCCTATATGCCCCTGGGTCATGGTGTAGCCGTTATCTTCTTCATCCTGCTGGCTATTGCCGCCATCACATCAGGGATTTCCCTGCTGGAAGTGGTCGTGGCCTACTTCATCGACCAACGCGGATGGAAACGAAAAAAAGCCGTGCTGGTTGTCGGTCTAACCATATTCGCGCTAGGTATTCCCAGTGGTTTGTCGTTCGGCGTAATGGCCGATGTGAAACTGATGGGCATGACCTTCTTCGATCATATTGACAACATCGCTTCCAATTACCTTTTACCGTTAGGCGGCATGCTGACCGCCATTTTCGTCGGCTGGGTGTGGGGCACAAAAAACGCGCATGAGGAAATCGAGAAACACGAAAACAAGTTTGGTTTCCCCTGGGCGCAAAGTTGGGAGTTTTTGATCCGCTACATCACACCTGTCGCGGTTGGCATTGTTTTTATTGCCAAGATCCTGCCCTGACCAGCGTGATACCCCATTCGGGGCATGCGTGATGTCCTCTTCATTTGCATTCATGCCCCGTGGTATTTTACCTTAGCTTTCGTGGCCCGCAGGGGTAGCAAGGGTAAAGGCAAATGATAAACATAACTCGCTGGACTCCGTGATGACTTCGCAAGCCTGTGATATCACTTCATTACCTACATGCCCCTGTCCATTTATCCCCTCCAATATAAATTTAATATTCTGCAGTAAAATTAAATCTTTATCTTATTTCTCAACTCTAAACCCTAGAAAGCAGGATCAAAAATTTAATATAAGGGCCTGCGAATTGCCTTGGAAGAAATCACCAAATAAATAGAGACCCACTTAAAGGATTTTTAATGGGAAATTTCAAATTGATAGTTCGCGATATTTATGTAAATACAAACCTGGAGGTGCGGTTGAAATCCAGAACTACTAAGGAAGAAGCCAATAAAGAAGTTGAAAGAATTATAGATAAAAAAAAGTTATTTGAGAATTATGACTGGAAAATAGAAGGATGTGAACATGGTGGGATCAATAACTTTGATACTAAGTTGGTAGACGACATCATAGAGCGGCTCGAACAGGATGAAACAGATGAAAACATCTTCTGGGATGGATTTACCGCCCATTATGATTTGAATGTCGCGCACATTCCGGTTAATACCAACCTGGAGGTTCAATTGAAGTCGAACTCAAAGGAAGAGGCTTTGGCCGAAGTTAAAAAAATATGTGCTGAAAAAAGTTTATTCGAGGGTTATGAATGGAAAATCGAAAATTGCGATGAAGACGGAGTTAATGACTTGAGCGAAACCTTGAAAAATAAAATTATCGAAATCATTGACAAAGATGTAGAAGCTTGCATTGAAGAATGCGCTTGATCAAGGTATCCGGTTCTAAATCCCACCAGTGGGTCTAATTCCCCGTGGCTTGCCACGTCTTTTAAAATAACGCTTCATTAGGATACCCCCACGGCGTGGGGCCAATGGGCAGTGGCTCGTAGGGCCGAGAGAACGTTTTCTCGCCTTATAAAGCCGTTGCTCATGCCAGCGGAGGCTCTCCGCGTCCGCTTGCAGCGGGGTCGTTCATTAAAATTTGCTCCAGTAGGCCCGATTGAACGTCTGTTTTTCCATACCAACTGTCATCACTCAATTATTCTTCTTGTTCTTTCTGAGTTCCGCAGTCAGATTTTATTGGTTTGTTGGGGGTAAAGCTAGTAAGGGTAATTTGGCAAGGGCTTGGTGGGGTCAAGATGACCTTTTGTTCGCAGACATGTTATTTGACTTTAGCTTTCGTGCCCAAAAGGGGTAAAAAGTGATGGCCAGTTGCCACCGGCGGCTCGCCGGTCATGCCTAGTGGGCTTTTTTGTAAATTTTTCCAGCCCATTCCTTATCACCCAGTTTTTCGGCCAGGCTCTCGGCCAGCCAACGCAATTCATGATTTTCTTCCGCCTTGCCTTCCGCTATCTTGTATAACCGGATTGTCCATTCCTCATCGCCCAAATTTTTACAAAGGCTTGCGGCGAGTTCACAATAATCCCCACTGTCCTCGGCCAGGCTTTCCGCTTTGCCATAAACTTTTTTAGCCCATCCTTTGTCGCCAACCTTCTCACAAATACACTCGGCCAGGCCAAGGAAGTCACTGCAGTCTTCCGCTTTGTCCTCGGCTTTCCGGTATAACTGCCCGGCCCATTCTTTATCGCGGAGTTTTATATAGATACTGTCGGCAAGTTCATAAAAATCGGAATACTGTTCTGCTATTTCTTCGGCTTTTTTATAAACTTTTATTTCCCATTCCCTATCACCGAGTGTTTCGGCAATGCTGTCGGCAAGATCACACAATTCACGGATATTTTCTGGATTGTTCTCGGCCTTCTGGAATACTTTTTTTGCCCATTCTTTATCGCCGAGTGTTTCTGAGATGCTGTACGCCAGCCAATTAAACTCCAGGCTGTTTTCCGCCTTCTCTTCGCCTTTTTTGTATAGCTCCCTGGCCCATTCTTTATCCCCGAGCGCTACGCAAACGCTGTACGCAAGCCAATTAAAATCCAGACTGTCTTCTGCTTTGTCCTCGGCTTTTCTATAAACTTTCTTGGCCCATTGTTTGTCTCCTGCCTCGGCTAAATTATCAGCCACTTGTTTAAGGTCGCAGGCGTCTTTCGCCTTGACTTCAGCGTTTTTAAAATTTTTAGTTAGGCGTTCATCGTTGCTCATCGACTTCTCTTTAGGTTGATTCAGCTCATCACTTTCTTCCCCGCTGAGAAGCCCCTCTTCCCCATTCTTACCCACTCGAAAATATTCCAGATAATGGATTTTATCTCCGGCATAAATAAAACTTTTTTCGTATTTGGTTTTAGGCAGGTGGTCACGCTCTGCGAAAAACCCCGACTCTGGATTCACATTTTGCAACAAGGGCTCCGCATTAAAATATTCGAGACTTTCCAGGGCATAGGGTTCGCTGTCGGTGGCCAGATAAACGTGGCCTGCTGGAGCCAACTTCTGCGCAACCAACTTTACAAGTCCCGGTTTGATCAATCTTCGTTTAAAATGTCTTTTTCTCGGCCAGGGATCGGGGAAATTTATATAGACCGTATCCAATTCTCCATCTTGGAATAGAAGCGGAATTTTTCCCCGCACATCTCCATAGACAACGCGAATATTATTCATTTGCTGGTTTTCAATCCGCGCCAATAATTTTAGGATTCCATTTTGGGAAAAATCTATCCCGACAAAATTGCTATGCGGTTCTTGGGTCGCCATTTTAATCAAGAAATCTCCCATGCCAAAACCGATTTCCAGTTTAATCGGTCGGCTGTTGCCGAACTGGCTTCGCCAATCCGGGCGAACATCGACATCAAAAAAACAGGGGTCTTCCACAACAAATTTGGCGGAAGAGGGTCTGGCGGTCATTAAGCCCATTTTCTAAGACATTTTTTATCGGGTTCGCTAAAGAGAAGGTTATTGCAACCTTCCAAAAAAAGTCTGTCTGGCATTCTCGGACAATTCAATATTATTTTCAAGATTGTAGTTCAAGGTAGCTAGAATCCGGGGCCTTTGAGAAGCGACCGGGGTGACACGATGAAGAGTGTTGCGTCCACAAAAAAGAATAAGCATCCCCTCCTTTATCTGTAACTCTTCCACAGGTGATTGGTCTTGGAGCGCAGATTTAATGAGAGGAACGTTTACCGTATTTTTTTCTTCATTGCGAGCATTCACGACAAATTGAAACTTCCCTCCTGATTCCGAGGATTGAATCATTAAAGTGATAGCGAATGAGGCATTATCGAAATGCCACCCCAATTGTTGCTTTTCCTGGTAATAGTTATAATTGATGGAGGATAAGTGATCGGAGTATGGGTAAACCTTGCCAACAGTTAAAACGGACTGGATAAATCTTTGAAAGTTTTCCGAGGTATAAATCTTCCGTAAATAAGATTCAGGGGGGATTAAATCGTGCGGCACACAGCCTTTATCACTCATTACTTTAATATTACAAGGGTGATCATCCTCCCACTGAGTATTTTTTTCAGTGAGCAGTACATTATGGTTCCGCGAACAATAAAATGCTTTATGGTGTAAAGAACGGGCTTCACGTTGCAGTTCAACCAAAGCCTTTTTTGTTAGAAATCTTTCCAGGATCAGAATGGAATTTTTTTGCAACTCACTCCTGCAACGCACGGCATAAGAATCCAGATCCCCGATGGGGTGACGTTGCGTGTCCACAATATCCTGCCAATGATCCATACATGCTACCTGATCAACCATGCGAAGCTTACATTATGCTCGGTTCAAATAATTTTGTTTTAAATCTGTTGCCTTTGTCCAAATAATATGACGGCCGCACCTGTTATACAAATTATTGCACCCAAAATGTCCCATTTATCTGGGCGTTGCTGCTCAATTATCCAAAGCCATAACAGAGAAGCCACAATATAAATGCCGCCATAGGCCGCAAAAGTCCTACCAGCAAATAACGCCTCAATTCGAGTCAACAAAAGAGCAAAAACCACGAGTGATACAATTCCCGGAAAAATCCAAACCATACTTCTGCCTAATCGCAACCAAGCCCAGAAGGCAAAACAACCGGCAATTTCCGCAACCGCCGCAGCTATATAAAAAGCGATCGATGTCATGTTATGGAATTCATGAAAATTCCTGAAATTATTTCTTTGTTACCCTTTTTACCTCAATCATGGGAAAATGCAAAGCAAAGTAATAATTGATGGGAAAACGAGGTGAAGAAAGTGGCTCGTCTTATTTTTAGTGCCCTGCTCATCGGTATTTTTTTGATGGGAAATCCGACCCCCTCCTCAGCCAAAATGTACAAGTACAAGGATGAAAATGGGAAGCTTCATTTTACTGATGATCCGACTAAGGTTCCCGAGAAGTATAGGAAGTATAAAAAAAGTTAAAAAAAGGCCGTCGACAAAAAACCTTCAAAAAAAGCTGATAACAAATCACCTTATGACGTATTGCCTTGCATAGCGAGTCAGTACAAACACATACCCTTGCATTATGCAGCTAGTAAAAACAATGTTTCAGAAGCAAGGCGCTTAATTTCAAGCGGAGCTGATGAGGATGCGCTAGGTATGTTATGTTACACACCTCTACAGTGGGCTGCCTCCAAAAACCATCTGGAAATGGTTAAATTTCTTATTACCAAGGGAGCAAACCTAAATGTTGTAGGCCATGGCTCCATGCCTTTACACAGTGCTATTATCATCAATAAAATAGAAATTGTAAAAGTTTTAATCGCGAATGACGCCGACGTCAACGCAACAAATGAAAGAAATCATCGTACACCATTAATGGTAGCAACCTATTTTGGGCATATTCCCATCATTCAGCTTTTGTTTGCTAACGGCGCAGATGTCAATATTAAGAATTTTAGAGGAGTGACCGCTTTAGGGATTGCTCTAGAAAATGGGAAGGAAAAAGTCGCGATAATATTAAGACGGCGCGGCGCCAAAGAATAATTCCCGTATTTTTTGCAACAGATTATTGTTTGCTCTTCCAATATTTCCCCACAATAAAACAAAATTTCAAAAACAAAAGAGCTCGGTCAAAGCGACCAAGACCTTATTTTATAGGGTGAAGTTGAATGAGGTTTTTCCTGACCTCATCCCTAGTGGGCACAAAATCAATGAGTTTCGTTTTAGCTGGGTTTTTTAAAATTTTTAAGGGTCAAGATATTACAATACCTGCCGTCAATACAGGTATGGACCTTGTTAACCCAATATGCGCTTGCCTGAATAACTTTACCCTCGAGCAAAAAGAAAAAGCCGATGCGGTTGCTGGCGGAGACTTCTCAAAAATTCTGATCGAACTACAAATTATTAGAGCCTCCTTCAGCACTGGAAAATCGGACGCTAAAAAGAGTGGTCTGCCGGAATTTAAAAGACCGCAGGATATTCTAAATGTTTTCTTTTCAGAAGAACTTCAGACAAGACAGGCGGGTGTCGATCCTTATTTCCTTGAGAAAAAGTTTTCCTTCCTGGGTCCCTCCACCATCAAAACCATGGTTTGAGTAAAGGACACCTCTAAAAATTGCTTTTGGCCACCGGCGAACCGCCGGAGGCAGATAGCAATAACTTTCTTTGGTGAGCAAAGAGTTGTCTCGGATAAATAAGCCATTGCTAATCCCCTCCCATGGGAGGGGACGGCAAAATGTGGGGTCTGTTATTTAAGAGAGTATCGCTTATTGTCTTTCACCAATTCACGGACTTTGGCAAGTTCTTCGGTAGGATATTTGCAAATATTGTTCTCGCAGACATATACGATGGTACGGCCCTCTGCGGTGGTTTTGTTTTCAAAAACAGGGAAAGACGATTCGGCATCGGGTGGAATAAAACCCACAGTTTTGTTGGGAAGGAATTCGCCACGCAACATTTTCAGAATTGAATCTTTTTCAAGGGATTGTTTCAGTCCCACAACCACCACCTCTTTCGATCGATCGAGATAAAAATCAAGTGAGATGAACATTTGTGCGAAAGCGTTATGGGCGGTGTTCATCATATCCCCCGCCAGAGTAAAAATAGTTTTTGCTTTCTCTCTGAATGGTTTGTGCAAGGTGAAATTATACAGTTTTAACAAGTTCAACGCCGATACCGCGTTGCTGTTGGGTCTGGCATTGTCTTCGAACCTTTTGTTACGACCGGGCAGAAGACTCCCCTTTTCTTCAGAAAAGAAATAACCCCCCGTCTCCTTGTCCCAGAACAATTCGTCCTGTTTTTTCTGCAGTCCATGAGCCCAGCCCAGCCATTGCTCATCGAAGTCGGCTTCGTAAAGGTCAATCAACCCTTGGATGAGGTAAGCGTAGTCATCGAGGCTGGCGGTAAACTTTGCCTCACCGCTCCGGAACCTGCGGGCCAGTTTTTCATTTTCATATAGATGGGTTTTTATGAAGTGCGCCGACTTCTGTGCGGCAACTAAATAGTTGGGGTCATGCAAAACCTGCGAAGCTTTCGCCATGGCACTTATCATTAAACCATTCCATGCGGTGAGGACTTTATCGTCTTTGAACGGCCGTTCCCGTTTCTCCCGAATCTTTAGCAGTTTTTTCTTGAGGTTTTTGACTTCTAGACTGGCATTCACTTTCCAGCCGATCTCTTTGGGGAGGTGAAAAATATTTTTTCCACTTTCTTCAAAGTTTCCGCCTGAGGTCACGCCAAATATTTTATAGACAAGTTGATATTCTTCCAAGGTAAGGAGTCTTTTCAGTTCCGCATCCGACCATACATAAAAAGTTCCTTCTTCGCCTTCGCTGTCCGCATCTTCCGCAGAGTAGAATCCCCCTTGAGGATCGGTCATATCGTTGAGCACATAATCCAAAATACCTCGTGCTACGGATTCAAGCATGGGTTTTTGCGTGACCTGATATGCTTCCAGGTATACGGTCGCCAAGGCAGCCTGATCGTAGAGCATCTTCTCAAAATGCGGCACCAGCCAAATGGGGTCTGTGGAATAGCGATGGAACCCGCCCCCGAGGTGATCGTAAATTCCTCCCCGCGCCATATGGTCTAAAGTGGACTCCACCATTTTTATCGCGTGTTGATCGCCGGTGCGTTGGGCGATGCGCAACAGCAGCCGCATTTTCATGGTCGGCGGAAATTTTGGGGCGAGGCCGAATCCACCATTTATTTCGTCATAACTGATGAGGAATTTTTTATAAAAATCTTTCAGCATCGTTTCATCGAGGGAAACGGATTGAGTGGAAATGCGGTCACCGGCTTCAATAAATTTTCGGACAACGTCGCCCACTTCTTTTATTTTTTCCGGTTGTTCAATCCATGCGGAACGCAGGGCGACGAGAATTGTCATGAGTTCTCTACGTGGGAAGTAAGTTCCACCAAAGATGGGTATTTTGTCCGGCGTCATCACCACTGTCAAAGGCCAGCCCCCGCTGCCGGTCATCGCCTGTACCACGTTCATATAAAACTGATCCACATCCGGGTGCTCTTCACGATCCACTTTGATGCAGATAAATGCTTCGTTCAACAAAGCCGCTACTTCTTCATTTTCAAAGGATTCCTTTTCCAGAACGTGGCACCAGTGGCATGTGGAATAACCGATGCTGAGAAATATGGGTTTGTTTTCCCGCTGTGCTGCTGCAAGGGCTTCTTCTCCCCACGGGTACCAGTGAATAGGATTATCTTTGTGCTGCAGAAGGTAAGGACTCTTCTCGTGCACCAGGCGATTGTAAGGTTTCAAAGAGAAGGCTTCGCCATAAAAGGCGAATACCATCAGCAGCATCAAGAGCGGAATGGATATAAATGTAAAACGCTTCATAACAAAACGAAATTCAAAGACGTGGATTAATTTAGACTAACATACTTCTACAGTTCACCGGCATCGCTAAATTGGTAATGACCCGCGTAACGCTGGACCCAATTAGCAAGGCCCATCAAGCCGCCAAAACTACTTGCTCGCCAAACAAAGCTATTGCCCGTTGCCACCGGCCGCATGGCCGAGCCCAGTGGCATATTGGTAATGAATCCAGACAAAAAGTGACGCGGCAAAAAGTTCTGCCATTTCTTCTATAAAGGTAAATTTCTGGTACCGGACCATAGGGTCTTGGGCAAGAGAACTTAATATTTTTGCTTCCATAAATTCCAGTCCGGCGGACAAGACCAAAAGACAGAGGGGGAGCAGGGAGAGTCGGAAAAGGAGGGGGTTGCTGTGTGGCCGGGAATAATAGAACAAAATTAATCCGGTCGCCGCCAGAATCATTACCGGGGCGAAGGTCACCGTCCATAAAAGCGAATCTGTGTCTTGGGTGGTTCCAAAAAAGTGGCGCAGATTGTTTCCCGCTTTGCCGGACATGACCTGGTCGATGAGGGCTTCATGGATCTGGAAGGTCTCATCAATGGCTAAACCCAGCATGCACAGGGCCACCACCAGCCATCCCCAACCAACCGTCTTTAGCGGGCTTACTGTTTTTTCTACGGCATAACAAAATACTGCTGCAACAGAAACAAGCAGGAATTGAAAACTGGAATACCAGGTTGGCAAATTTTCTTCATGAGCCAGATTAAAAAACGAGCCCATTTCAGGGTCCGTTGAAAAAAGAAGATGCAGAACACCCATCCCGGCGTCCATCAGAAGCAAAACGAACAGAAGCCTTTTGGGAGATGGATTCAAAGAAACTTACTCGAATTCTTTAACGATCATGGAATTTTGGTGTATGGGCGCATTAAACACATGTCATCGGATTTTATTTCTGGTGACGACACCGGGACTACCACCGTATGGCTCACCACCTTGATCGCTCTCATGAAGTGGAAGTTTTCTTGGGGCGGGGTGATGCATTTTAAGGTCGGCTTATGGCGTGTATGCGGGTATAAAATAGACCCTTATTTTAATTTCCCGTGGCTGTCCACCAATCTTGTCGCCTTATGGTCGCGCTTCACCTTTCACTATCGGGAATTTCTGGTACGCGCATTTTATTATCCCGTATTTTTCCGCTTCTTTAAAAAAAGTGTCCATCTGAGGATTTTCTGTGCCACCATGGCCGCCGCCTGTTTTGGAAACCTTGTCTGGGGACATATGACCGAAGCTGTGTTCTATTCTGGCGTCGAACTCAATAGCCTTACCGAGTCCATAAAACAGTGGCCTTATTTTGTTTTGCTGGGACTGGGAATCACAGCAAGCGAGTTCTGGCTCTTGCACAAGAAAAAAACACGTAGAAAACCGTGGACCTTCGATAAATATATTGGGTGGGATTTCCTATCGGCCTATGTCACATTGCAATACTTCGCGATGATCCATATTTTTGTCTACACCGTTCCGCAAGCCACACTCGCCGACAATATTCGCATATTCCTCACCGGCCTTGGTTACTAGCCCCAAGGGCGTGGCATTCTTCCGTAGCCTTCATGCCCGGAACGGGTACTTTAAAAAAGAGGGGTTAACACTGGCCCCACGCCGAGTGGTCATGTGCTTTTAAAGCTACTGCCTTTTCCGGTGAGTTGTTTTTGCGGGAGTGTTACTTCTTTGCCCTGATGTCCTTCGACCTGGCCAATGACCTGACAGGGAAGGTCGTGCTCTTTGCAGATTTCGGTAATGGCTTCCACTTCATGGGTGCCCTCGACAATGAGGCAGAAGCCGGTACCCATATTGAACACTTCAAACATTTCTGCTTCGCTCACCCCTCCCCGATCCTGGATGAGATTAAAAATTTCAGGAACCGGTTGCAGGGTATCAATGACAAAACGGATGTTGTCGCTTTCCACCCGGTTCAGGTTGCAGAACCCGCCACTGGTTATATGCACCATGGCTTTAAGGTTGATGCCAGAATCGAGCATTTCCAAAACCGGTTTTACATAAATCCGGGTAGGTTGTAACAACGCCTCACCCAGGGTCTGGCCTAAAAATTTTTCATAATCATTGATGCGCGATTTCTGCTCTTCGAGGCTGTCACCCAACAGCACTCTGCGGGCCAAAGTCAACCCGTTCGAGTGCACCCCGCTGGAAGCCAGGCCAACAATCAGGTTCCCGGGCTGGATATCTTTCCCGGTGTTGACCTTGTTAAGGGGAACATGGCCGATGCAGGCACCAATGAGATCAATACCGGAGATAATTTCCTTGATCTGCGAAATCTCACCGCCGGAAATGCTGATTCCCGCCTGCCAGGCTCCTTCTGCCAACCCCTGACCCAACTGACTAAAAACTTCCGGGTCCGTATGAGAACAGGCAATATAGTCCACCATGCTCACCGGGCGCGCGCCAACGCAAATGATATCGTTGACGTTCATCGCTACACAGTCAATACCGATGGTGTCATAACGACCGAGCAATTCGGCGACAATGATCTTTGTTCCGACCCCATCGGTGCCAAAGGCGATGCCCTCTCCGTTACCCAGGTCTATGACGTTAGCAAAATAACCGATGTCTGCGGCCAGCGGATAGCGGTCGCTGAATTTGCGCGTTGGCAAAACATGTTTGAGTAAACCTGAAAGCGCGGTCTCTGCTCCCTGGCTGGAAACACCGCTCTTATCGTATTCAGAAGATTCGGGCATGAACTATCCTGTTTGAAAAGTTACTGGGCGCGTATCATATCACGCAGTGGGCCAAAGAGGAATGCGAAAGGAATGAAGAAAGAACCCATCAAGCCGACCGGTGAGCCCTCGGAGGTAGAACGCAATAGCTCGTTGAGCCGAGACAAAATTTTGCTGGCAGATGAATATATTGCCAGTTGCCACCGGCCGCTTGGCCGGGGCTAGGGGTAGATTCCCATTGTGCGGTAACTGGTGTAGATTTTTTCGATAGCAATCGCCATGGCGGCGGTACGATAGTTGTCAATATTGTTTTTAGACCAGTAGCGTTCGCGTATGTCCTGAAACGCTTTGCGCATGGTATCATCAAGTCCGGATCGGACCAGGGCGATTTCATCCGCCCCTTGGCTGAGCTTATCCACAAGACCCTGCGGAACTTTTCCACCGGTGGCTTCGACAGCTTTTATCAAAAGCTCGCTCTGGCCTTCTTCATACCTTCGGTTCATGCGACCGAACCGAATATGCGAAAGATTTTTGATCCATTCAAAGTATGAAACCGTCACGCCCCCGGCATTGAGATAAACATCTGGAATGATGGTGATCCCTTTTTCCCTCAATATCGTTTCAGCGGCAAATGTGACCGGTCCGTTCGCGGCTTCGGCAATCAGTTTCGCCTTAATTTTGTTGGCATTGCCTTGGTTGATTACAGCCTCCATTGCGGCGGGAATTAGAATATCGCATTCCATCTCCAGAAGTGATTTGCTATCCTTAATATATTCTGCCTTGGAGTACCCTTTCACCCCGCCTTTGTTATCGATCTTGTATTGAAAAACATCGTTCACATCGAGGCCATTGGGGTCAACCAGGGCACCATCCCATTCCAGGATGGCGATGATTTTTGCGCCGTCTTCTTCATTGAGAATGTTGGCGGTGTAGTAGCCGACATTGCCCAATCCCTGGATGATCACTTGTTTTCCTTCCAGGGAGTTTCCTTCCAGTTTGGCCTGTTTGACATCTTCAGGGTGGCGAAAAAATTCCCGCAGACCAAACACCACACCCCGCCCCGTCGCTTCCACCCGCCCACGAATGCCTCCCATTGAAACCGGTTTTCCGGTCACACAGCCCATATGGTCAATATCGCCGGGACGGTGTGCGGCGTAGGTACTAACGATCCAAGCCATCTCGCGCTGTCCGGTACCCATGTCGGGAGCCGGAACATTCGTTCCCGGACCGATATAATCCTTTTGGATCAACTCGAAGGCAAAGCGCCGGGTAATGCGCTCCATATCGTCACGCTCATAAATTTTTGGGTCGATCAGGAGTCCGCCTTTGGACCCGCCAAACGGCACATCCACCAACGAACATTTGTAGGACATCAAAGCCGCGAGGGCTTCCACTTCATCCTGATTGACGTTAGGGGCAAAACGGATACCGCCCTTAGCGGGCAATTTATGGTCGCTGTGGACCGCTCGCCACCCAATGAAAGTTTCAATCTCTCCTTTGATTTTAACCGGGAATCGAACCTGATAAACATTGTTAACATTGCGGATATATTTAGCCATACCTTCCGGAATATCTAGAGTGGCCATAGCCAGATCGCAACTAAGGTTGACACTTTCCCTAAAACTCACTTCCTTGTCAGCGGGTAAAGGCATATTTAATTCCCCTAGAAATTTTTTTTGAACCCAAGCTTCAGTTCGTCCATTATGGTAGAGCAGGTGGTGCACTTTCAGGCCAAGATTTAAAATGGTAACCTGAAATCCTCTCAAAGTCGAGAGGAGGGAACCGATAATGGGCTATAAATCATAGATTTCGAGGTTGGGAAATGAAACAGGAGCAGTTTAAGTTTTCAGTTTCGACAAAGGGGCGCGGCATTTATTGCGTCAGCCATGAGGTTTGCAGTTGGGTCCTCCGACAGGATATTCAGTCCGGTTTGTTAACATTATTTATCCCCCATACCTCGGCATCTTTACTGATTCAGGAAAACGCTGACCCGGGTGTTCTGGAAGATTTAAACCGGTTTTTTAACCGGCTGGTTCCCGATGGCGATTCGCTTTTCCAGCACCAGGCGGAAGGCCCGGACGACATGCCGGCACATGTCCGGTCCGCGCTCACCCAGACCCAGCTGTCCATACCAGTGCAAGAAAATAAACCGAGCCTGGGAATCTGGCAGGGAATTTACCTGTTCGAGCACCGCACCCATCCCCATAAAAGGGAGATTATTATGCATTTGATAGGAGAATGAACCCGAGATGTCCTCTTCATTATCTTTCATGCCCTGCAAGGGTAAAATTTAGTGAAGAGGATATAACTGGGGTACGAAGGCTGAGTAAAATTACAAAGCATACCTCAAAGGGGTAGGAGTGGGCCTATGGGTCAGTTCATTTTTTTTGTTTGCAGGTTGCCAATGTTACGCAAAACCTGATTGTTACATTCCACACAAAAATAACCTTCTCCTGAACAAATCCAACATTCATTTTCCACCCAATCCCGAGCATCTTCTTTGGTTTCACAAAATTCCCCCAACTGCGCACAATCTTCAGCGATTTTAATCTGGCAGGGAACCGCAAATTCCCCCTCTTCATTCTCTATATATGGAAGTTCGTCCGACATAGTCTGTTCCTATCACTATTTTTTAATTGGGCACTACGCCCCAATATAAAACCCTGCAATTATATTAGATCTTGAATTATTATTAAAGGGGATCTCTATTAAATATAATGGTGACCACTGGTGTTTCTTTAAAATGGGCTAAAATATAACAAACAAGGATTCACATTTTTTGCATATGCTATTAAACCTCAAAATAATATTTCTCCGCCTCCTGTTAGCGGGTTGTGGAGAAATTGATGATAACGCTAAGACGCCAATCGAGCCCGCAGATCCCAACACCATGATTCAGATGGCTGTTGAAAAACAAAGAATCGGAGCCTATGACGAAGCCATTGATATTTTGCGCCAGACACTGGAATTGGATGCTCAATTTGTTCCCGCTTATATGCGGATGGGGTTGGTCTTCGATGAAGTGGACCAAAGAAAAGAGGCGCTTGAATCTTTTAATAAAGTACTGGAAATGGAACCCGAAAATTTGCAGGCTCGATTAGGGTTGGGAAATATATATTCTAAAATGACCCGCAACGACCTGGCCGTGGCAGAATTCTTAAAGGCCGAGTCTCTGCAACCGGATGACACTAAAATTCTTTTTAAAATCGCTCTAAAATACTGGTACCACCAGAAGATTCAGGAAGCGGCCGAATACTATCAGAAGATACTCGTGATCGACCCAAACCACACGCAGGCGCACCTGAATTTGATAAGCGTTTATGAAAATTTGAAAGATTGGAAAAACGCTATTAAGGAAATTGAAATTTCCAAACGCCTGGGAAAAGAAAAAAATGATGCTCAGGCGATTTCAATAGCTGAAAAAAAAGCCTTTATTAAAGGAAGAATGAAATTAACGGATGAGGAATATTTACGCAAAACCCAGCTCCCCTTCGACTGATAACCGCTATTTCCCTGTGGCTTTTTGAATATTTTCTTTTAGCGTAGAAGACTTATCAGGCGTAGGGTCAATCAGGGGCCAGATCAAAATAAAAATGATGAATCCGGCAACCACGATGCCTATCGCAGTTCCAACCCAGTCCATCAAACTATATTCTTCTTCCCCATCACTCATAAAAATCCACCCTCTAGCGAGGGAAGCAGATAACAAAGGCTCATCAAGCCGCCTTTACCTCTTGCTCGCCAATGAAAGTTATTACCCCTTCGGAGCATGCGTGGTATCCTCAACCATAAATTTCATGCCCGGTACGGGTAAAAGCTAAGGTGAAATATCACGTGCACTGGCCCCACGCCCAGTGGCTACGCCGGCCAGCGGGGGACTTTCTGTTTGTATTCCCGGTAAGATTCGCCGAATCTGTTTTCCAGATCAGGTTCTTCCCAAAGTGGAATGAGAACCAGGCACAACCCGAAAAAAAGCAGAAACCATAACCCTAAGAGAGCTGAAGCAAAAAGCAGGGCCTCTCCCGACAAAACCAGGCAGACTGCAACCATCATAGGGTTGCGCATATGAATATATGGCCCTTGGATCACGAGTTTCCTGGGCGGATCAAACGGGGCCGGGGTTCCTTCACCATACTCGGTGAACAGGGAAACCGTTTTCCAGCATAACCCTGCTCCTACCGTGACCAATAACATTCCCGCCAAGGATCTTATATTACTAAAACTATACGGGAAACTCTCCAGCACTCCTCCGGGCCGCGAACACCAGACCAGGAACGCGGGGATGACCCCCATCACATGCATTGGAAAAATCAGAAACGCTTTGACTGAAGAACGCGAAAACTTCATGGGCCCACTCAGCTTTAATAAACCCACTTACCCATTATGGCGGTTAACCGTAATCAAATACCATCAACACTATAAAACCAATGGTGACAATGGCTGAAAACCAAACCATGAATTTAAACATAATCCATTACCTGCTGGAAGTGAAAGAAAAAACAAAACTTTAGCAAAACTAGTTTTCACGATGGGATTTTCACAATACAGATTGTCCCTAGATACTTGTTCTCTTTTCCTTTTTCATATAATTTATTGTTGGGCAAATTCCAGATGCCGTATGAATCCAGCAACAGAGTATGAATTTTTCGATCCTACAAAATAGAGGAACTTTTGTTAACACAAAATTGAACCGCCAAATTTGAAGTGGCCCGGTCTCCAAATCTGCGGGTCACTATTTTCGGAAAAATACCTGATGGATCTTCCGAGATAACAATATCCATGATGGATCTAACGACAATCCCTTCTGTACCAAGTTTCAAAGCAGAATGAAACTTTGTATTACTGCTTATTAACCTCCCTTCGGCATCCAAATGGAATACCCCATCGGAAGATTTCTCAAGAATGATCCGATATTGGTTTTGACTCTCGATCAGCTCATCATTTTGATGCTGCAGTTTCTTATTCAGGCATTCTTTATCTTGCATCAACCGTCCTATTTTCAGATGCGTTTTAACCCGACTCAAAACCTCTTCCCTCTTAAACGGCTTAACAATGTAGTCCACTCCACCTATTTCGAAACCACGAACAATATCCTCCAATTCAGTTTTGGCGGTCACAAAGATGACCGGAATATCTCTAGTGTCCGGGTCGATTTTTAATCTTTTACAGGTTTCAAATCCGTCAATTCCCGGCATCATCACATCCAGCAAAATCAAGTCCGGCCGGTTTTTTTTATCAGGGCTAACGCAGCTTCGCCTCTCATGGAAACAGAAATTTCAAAACCTTCATGACCAAGGATGTGTCGCAACACATCGATGTTGGCAGGAGTATCGTCAACCATAAGAATTTTTGGTTTAGCTATATCGATCATAAAAATATTGGTGTAGGATTATTGTTAAATTTCCTCCCTTTATTCTAATCGTTCTCATGGACTTCTTCAGAAAATTTTTTTTCCTGTAAGATTCAACGAGTTGCCCGAAAAGCGGCCAGCTCGCTCCTACTCCTCCGAGGCCTGCGTGATGTCCTTTTCATTAACCTTCATGCCCGGCAAAGGTAAAAACTAAGGTGAGAT
>Ga0310122_10000632_pt1 | contig 22301 bp, 21 predicted proteins | sample CB6_Bottom_1051__FD_203503 | JGI IMG/M metagenome (GOLD analysis project Ga0310122, IMG submission 203503) | Marine microbial communities from Western Arctic Ocean, Canada - CB6_Bottom_1051 | ecosystem: Environmental > Aquatic > Marine > Oceanic | place: Canada: Western Arctic Ocean | collected...
TCTGGCTGTGTTGGTGGCTATTTTTTCAAGTAACATCTCTTTATCATACACCCCATCCAAATAGACCAAAGTTTCTTTAATACCGATGGACTTCATAGAGTTTGGCTTTCTGCCATACTTCTTCTCTAAAAAACAAATTTCATCAATCAAACCATCTTCTAACATCATTTTAGTACGCAGTTTAATACGTTCACGAAGTAGCTCTCTCTCCCAAACAATTTGGTAAATAGGAAGGGGCTCTGTAATGGTAGCTTGAGGAGGGTTTTGTTGAAAATACGCTGTAGGGCTAAGACCTGTCTCAAAGTAAATGTTGAGGGCCTTTTCTATGCGGTAAGCATCTTTCGTTTCTATGGCGGACATATAGTTGACATCTAAGTCTGTTAAAAGTGCATGGGCTTGTGCTAGATTTGTTAAAGCAGCAGCCGTTTGTTTAGCCGCGGCATCAGAAATTTGAGGAAGCTCACTTATACCATCAATAAGCATCTTAAGATAAAAACTTGTCCCCCCCACAATCACGAGGTTTTTACTTTCTTCTAAACAACGTGCATACACAGAGTGGTAAAGTTTTATATAGTGAGCTACATCAAAGTTGTTCGAGGGGCTTATGGTATCAATACCAAAGTGCAAAATGCCCGCACGTTCTGCTAATGTAGGTTTCGCAGAGACAATGTCAATCTCTTTGTAAATGGCCAAAGAGTCCAAAGACAAAATGTAAGCATTCATTTTTTGTGCAATTTTAATGGAAAGTGCCGTTTTACCTGAAGCCGTAGGACCAATGAGAGCAAGTTGTTTAAATCTATTCATGGCCTAATCATAGCAAGTTAGAGCTAAGTGTTAGGGTTAAGTGCGAAGAGGGTAAAATACACAGACTAAAGGAAGAAGTAACAATGAACTTATTTGACAAAAATGATCGTTTTAACATTGCAAACCTCGTAACTTATTTAAACATCACCATGGGTGTCATGGCGATTTATTTCATTGTTAAAGGTGATTTTTTTACTGCCATCATCCTAGCTTGGATAGGTGGGGCTTGTGACATCATGGATGGTAAACTTGCACGCAAATACAAACTCTCTACGGAGTTTGGTATACAGCTAGACTCTTTTGCTGACTTCCTCTCTTTTGTGGTCATGCCAGCGTTTTTACTTTTTTATGCGGTGAAAGAATATACCTCAGTCTCAACGGTAGAAGAAGTCATTTTAGGCTTGGTGTTTATTTGGTACATCATCAACGGGCTCATTAGACTGGTAGAATTCAATTTAAAAGCAGATGAGGGTGAAGTAGCAAAGTATTTTGAAGGGATTCCTACACCACTAGGTGCTATTTTGTTATGGGTACTGTACCTCTTTACTGCGTATGGGCTGATTACTTCTGGCTACGTGGTCGCACTTTTGGTCACAGCCATTGCTTGGTCACTGAATTCAAAACTAAAAATCCCACACCCATAATTAGTGAATAGAGAGTAATCATAGTGAATAGTGTAAAAAAAGTTTTAGCTGATTTTTCTGAATTGGTGATGTTTAAACACTCAGTGTTTTCCCTGCCTTTTATTTTTATTGCCATGCTGGTAGCTTCGTATCTTGACACGGGTTCAGGTTGGTTTGGTTGGAGACTCCTTTTTTTAGGCACACTTGCAGCAGTGACCGCACGTAACTTTGCCATGGGTGTAAACCGTTATTTGGACAGAGATGTTGACAAACTAAACCCCCGTACCAAAGGCAGACCCTCAGTAGATGGTAGGGTGTCTAATGCGCAAATGTTATTGTTTATTGCAGTGAATGCTGTACTCTTTGTTGTGGTGGCATATTTTGTGAATCCTTTGGCATTTAAACTCTCTCTACCTATCTTGGCAGTATTGGGTGCTTACACGCTATTTAAGCGCTTTTCAGCCCTTGCCCATATCATCTTAGGCATTAGCCTTGGTTTAGCGCCTATTGCCGGTGTTGTGGCTGTCTCAGGAGAGATTACAACTTGGTCTCTTTACTTAGCCACGGGTGTCATGTTTTGGGTGGCTGGTTTTGACTTACTCTACTCTTTACAAGACATGGAGTTTGACAAAGCACACAACCTGCACTCCATTCCTTCAAAGTTTGGGGCTAAAAAAACCATGTGGATTGCCAGAGTCTTTCATGTCTTGACTGTACTCTTTTGGTTGGCATTTGTTTTGACTGCCCACTTAGGTTTTTGGGCACAGCTTTCAGTAGCATTTGCAGCTGTAATGTTGGGCTATGAACACTACTTGGTCAACAAAGATTTTACAAAAATTGACAAAGCCTTTTTTACGGTCAATGGCTACTTAGGTTTTGTCTTTATACTATTTATACTTTTGGAGGTTTTTTGATGCAAGCAACAGATATGATTGTTTTAGGGTTATTGGTATTTTTAGTGATTATTTTATGGAGTCTTATTTCCAAAAACTCAAAGCTTACGACTAAAAACAAACAACTACAGGAGCTTCTTGAAGTAAAAGAGGTCACCATTGCAAACTATGAAGCGTCACGTGTGGCAGTTACTGATGTCATAGAAAACTTCTCTTCCCTAGATGATGTCATGGACCTTATAAACGCAGGAGAAAGCAAAGCCTCTGTCTCTAAAGCCTTAAATATCCCACTCTCCAAAATAGAACTCATCATCAAGTTTGATAAACTCAAAAAGAAAGATTAGTGTTTAAGTCATGGCAAACTCTCTTAGAAGAAGCGTATGCTTCTCTCTCCCCAGAGTATCGAGACTTTTTAGAAAGTGACACAGCGTACTTCCCCAACAAAGAAAACTACCTTAATGCTTTTAAAACCTTAGCCAGAAAAGATGTCAAGTACATCCTTTTTGGACAAGACCCTTACCCAAGAGAGCAGAGTGCAGGGGGGTATGCGTTTATAGATACCAAAGTGCAAACACTTTTTTCTGACACAGGGTTAAGTAAAGAGGTAAACAAAGCCACCTCTTTACGAAATTTTATAAAAATGGCACTGGTAGCTTCAGGTGATTTAGCGCCTCAACATACTTCTCAAAGTGACATTGCCCAAGTAGACAAAAGCCATCTTATCAACAGCATTGATGCCTTAAGAGCAAACTTTGAAAAAAATGGTGTACTGTTACTGAATACGGCACTCATCTTTACAGACAAAAGTGCTTCAAAAAAACATGTAAAAGCATGGCAGACTTTCATTGCAACACTCTTAAAGGGGCTACAAACCCAAGCCCCAAAACTTATACTTTTTGGTACCCACGCCAAAGCCCTAAATAAAGACTTGCCCCTAGACGCTTTTCAAAGCATAGAACTAGAACACCCCTACAATCACACCTTCATAAACAACCCAAAAGCCCTAGAACTCTTTGGTCCCATGAAATTACTTGAAACTTAAAGTATATTTGGGTACAATTCTGCTCTAAATATCGCTACTACATTATTAAAATGTGCACTCTTGGCTCAGCTGGATAGAGCATCGGTTTGCGGTACCGAAGGTCACAGGTTCGAATCCTGTAGGGTGTACCACCTCTTTATTCTCATAAACTTTTTACACTTCAATCAAATCTGAACATAACTAAGATTAAGATATTTCTTAACTTGCCTATTTTTTGAAAACTATAACTCTACGCTTTATCTGAGAGCATTCGTCGTGTTTATTGGGATATTGTTTTTGTTCTATGCAAAGAGAATTGAGAAGCTAGAATAGTTATATTCACTATTTTGATATAATTAAAAGAAAGGGTTTCTATGAAATACTTGATATCTCTACTTTTTATTACCTTTTCCCTGCATGCCAACGAAGCCCAATCCATCATTAAAAAACTTGAAAAAAATCTGCGTGGTGACTACATGTATGCGACCATGAAGATGATAGTCACCAGCAAACGGGGAAAACGAACCGTTAAGATAGAGTCTTGGTCAAAAGGCAATAAAAAGAGTTTTATCAAAATACTCTACCCTAAAAAGGACAGGGGCATCACCTTTTTGAAGATAGACAATCAAATGTGGCAGTACATTCCAAAAATAGAACGTACCATTAAAATACCGCCATCTATGATGCTTCAAAGTTGGATGGGAAGTGACTTTACCAATGATGATATAGTCAAAGAGAGTTCTTTGGTAGAGGACTACAGAGCAAAACTGCTTTCAAAAAAAGGTAACTCTGCTACTTTAGAATTAATCCCCAACGAAGATGCTGCTGTAGTTTGGGGGAAGATCATCATTACTGTTGACTTGAAAAATGCTGTGCCTGTCAAAGAGACCTACTATGATGACATGATGAAAAAAGTAAGGGTCATGACTTTCTCCAAAGTAGAACAACATGGATCACACAGGGTACCTATGGTCATGGAACTCAAACCCCTTGATGCCAACAAAAAGAAAAATAGTACGAAGATCATCTTTGAAAAGATAAACTATGATGCAAAAATAGATCCTTCTTACTTCACCAAACATGCGTTAAAACGTTACTCAAGGTAGTGATAAATGCGCTTTACGCTTGCTTTAAAAAACATACTCAAATCAAAAGGGCGAAGTCTAACGACCCTACTGTTGAGTATGTTTACCACCATCCTGTTCATCAGCTATGTAGCGCTTATGGATGGTTCTCATCATCAGATCATCAAAAGTTCTGTGGAAATTTACACGGGGTATGCACATGTGAACCTCAAAGGCTATAGAGATGAGAGTAGCTATGAAAACCTTATAGAAGATGCCCATAGTATTGATATCATACTGGGCGATGATGCATCCATCAAAGAGTATGCTCCAAGGTTTGAAACCTATGCACTTCTCGCAGGTGATGAAAAATCTGTAGGCAGTATGATAGTGGGTATCGTACCCTCTGCTGAAAAAACATTAAGCAAACTACCAAACTCACTCATCAAAGGTGAGTATCTGAATGATAACGATACCAATGCCATTTATATAGGTAGTGAACTTGCCGAACGTTTGAAAGTAGATATAGGCAGTCAAGTAGCTATGGTAGGTTCTTCCATCGACTACTCTATTGCCGCTGATCTTTTCATAGTCAAAGGCATCTTTAAAACCGGGCTTTTTGACTTTGATGCACAGTCAGCCTTTGTAAACAAACCCTATCTGGACACAGTCATGATGAGTGAGAACAAAGCAACGTATTTCACACTAAACTTTCATGACAATGACCGCATCGACCAAGCCACTGCAATGCTACAAAATAAACTTCCCTCAGAGTATGAAGCGGTCAACTGGAAAACACTTCTGACCGCTCTGGTGCAAGCGATGCTGGTTGACTCTCTTTTTGGGTATATCTCTATCTCTATCTTTTTTATCGTTATCTTTTTTGTTATCATGATATTTTCCTATGTCAATATCTATACACGGGCACGAGAGATAGGACTTCTGCGAGCCTTAGGTCTGACTTCCAAAGATATCTTTGGGATGCTTTTTGTTGAAGTACTGCTTCTCGCAACTCTCAGTATGGTTGTGGGTACGATCATCGGAGCCTCTATTGCCTACCATTATGAACTGCACCCTATTGTGATATCTGGTATAGCAGAGACTTACAAAGAGTATGGTGTTGTCAGTGACGAAATACCTATGAACTTTGACCTTTTCACCATAGCATGGAATGCTCTAACGATCTTTATGCTAAATCTGGCAGCCATTATCTACCCGGTAGCAAAGATCAACAAGCTTACAGCCATGGAGGCAATGAGATATGTATAGACACCTTGCCTGGTTAAGTTTATGGAGACGTAAAACACGTTCTTTAATGGTGATCATGATGATTGCCTTGAGTCTTTCTGGGCTGCTTGGACTCCAGGGTCTTTATGACGGCATGATCACCCATTTGATCAATACGACCATCCGCAGTGACTCCGGAGAGATATCACTCTATACCAAAGAGTATCGTCTGCACAAAAGTCTTGACTATAGACTCAGCCCACTCTCAAAGTTCGAGAAAGAACTCTCCAGGATTCAAGAGCTTAGCTCTTACTCAGTTCGCCTACAACAAGAGGGGCTCATCGCCACAGCACACAAATCACTTGGAGCAACCATAAAAGGTATCTCTTTAGAAAATGAACAAAATTTTGGTCAGCTCGATGCGTTCATTACTGAAGGAGAGTATAGTTTTGGCAAAGGGAATAAAGGGGCTCTGATCGGTTCAGCATTGGCCAAAAAGCTCCATCTTACTATAGGCAGCCGTGTTATTTTTACTGCTCAAGATGTAAATGCTGAGATAAATGCTATCTCGTTTCGTATCTCTGGCATTCTAAAAACAGGAAATCCTGCTCTTGATGAGCACTCTGTTTTTGTATCTATGGAAAAAATATCAGCATTTCTCAATCTCAAAGAGAGTGCCACACAGATAGCACTACGCATCAAAGATACAGAACGCATATCAGAAGTACAAAAAGAGCTGCAAATACTGTTTCCCCATACAGATGTACTTCGCTGGGATGAGCTCTACCCTTTACTGATACAGATGCAGGAGTGGATGAACATCTTCAATTTGGCCTCTTATGCCATCGTCTTTATTGTTGCAGCACTGGGGATCTTTGGCGTGATGCTTGTTTCTGTTTTGGAGCGTATGCGTGAGTTTAGTATCATGCTTGCCATCGGTACCCCCTACAAAACAGTAAGAGATCAAATACTTTTAGAAGCATCCCTGTTGGGTGTAGCCGGCTTTATAGCAGGCGCTTTTCTAGGATGGATCTTACTTTTCTATATGTCAACAGCAGGAGTGGACATGCGCTCTTTTGAAGCAGGATTGGAGCTGTACGGCTACAGTGCTGTGATGTATGCCAATATGCATCTTTACTACTTTTTTCAAGCTTTTCTTGCTGTATTTTTTGCTACTCTACTCTCTATCATCTGGCCTCTTCGCATACTTAAAAAGATGAAACCTATACAAGTCATACAAGGAAAAATGTTATGAAACTCAATCATGTCTATAAAACATTCTACCCTGATTCTCCCAAAGAGGTCAAAGCCCTGACAGATATCAATCTCACATTTGAAAAGGGAGAGTTCACTACACTTAGCGGTGAGTCAGGTTCAGGTAAAACCACCCTTCTCAACATCATAGGAGGACTCGACTCTGCTACAAGCGGACAGATATTTCTTGATGATGAAGAGATATCTGCCTACAGTGAAGAGAAGATGGCTAAGCTGAGACTGCATGATATCGGTTTTATTTTCCAGGCGTACAATCTCATCCATGTCCTTACGGTTCGTGAGAATATCGGGTTTATTATGAAGTTGCTCAAGTTCGATGACAAAGAGATAGAAGCGCGTATTTTAGAGCTCGCTTCCATCTTGAAGATAGAAAACATCTTAGATAAGCTTCCCGGTGAGATAAGTGGTGGTCAGCAGCAGCGTGTTGCAGTAGCCCGTGCAGTCGCTTCGCGTCCCAAACTCATACTGGCAGATGAACCCACAGCAAATCTAGACTCAAAAAACAGTGAACGCCTCATGGCTATGCTACGCACACTCAATGAAAAAGAGCAGGTCACTGTCATTTTCGCTTCACATGACAAGTATGTTTTAGAACAGTCCAAACGTATCATCGTTCTGGATGATGGAGTCGTCATTGAAGATAGATAAATATCTAATCTTACTCTGTTGTACTGTGTCTCTCATGGCAGTAGAACATGATATTAGCATAGAAAACACCAACTATACGATTTCTAAAGTACCATACCTTGATGAAGACAGGATTCTCTACAACTACAACCGCTTGCGTTTGACCGACAAGATAAAAGAGGGAAATTGGTTTGTCAATATCATCGCAGATATAGACAACTATTACGGAGAGGATTATATTGACAGTTTTGAATATCAGTTTTTACGTAGCATCAAAGCAGACACCCCTTTTGACATAGAAACAAATCCCAAGAATTATGGAAACGGTGAAGTATTTGGACGCATGCACCGTTTTAATGTTGGGTACGCAGATGAAAAGCATAACGTGGTCTTTGGTCTGCAGAAGATCAGCATGGGCGTAGGACGCATCTGGACACCTACAGATCTTTTTAACCCCAGGAATCCCCTTGCACTTGAACCTGACCAGATCTATGGAAACTATGCACTCTCTTATATCTATGCACTGGGTGAACTGAGTGAAGTCATGGGTGTTGTTGCAAAACGTCATGATGACAGTTACAAGTATGCGGGCAGGATCAAAGGAAACTTTGGAGTTGCAGATATAGCGCTTGATCTCTTTTCAAGCAATGATGCCCAGATGATAGCCTATGAGATAGAAGGCAATCTTTTTGACACGGGTATAGAGTATCGAAGTGAAGGTGGTTACTTTAACGATAAACTTTTAGATAAAGAATTCTTTCAAGCCATACTGGGATTGGATTATGGTTTTCAAAATGGTCTCACTGTCATGACAGAGTGGCTATACTCTTCAAAAACCTACACTTTCGATGAAATTCTCATCCATCAGGAGAGCACACTGAGTAACAACCGTCACCTTTCTTCTAATTATGTCGGAGCCTCAGCCTATTATGACTTTAGCCTGCTCATTAACGGCTCACTAAGTGTAATATATGTCCCTGAAGACCAAAGCAGCTACATTGCACCTCTCATAGAGTACAGTATCAGCGATGATGTTTCCATAGCTCTAGGAGCGATGCTTTATTCTGGTACTAATGAGAGTGAATTTGGAAGTTTGGGTAACAGTTATTATCTGCGGATCAAAGCAACGTTTTAATAGATCTATTCACTTTATTCCATCTCTAATGTCATCAAATACATATCTTCACCATCCACGACTGAGACATCTGTACTCTTACAATGTGCACAGAGATATCGAACTTCACTTTGTTCACTTTCTTTGTTACAGGCATTACAGTGGAGTTTAAGATCTTGAATGTTCATGACAAACTCTGCCCCATCACACACCGTCTTCTCTTTAAATGTTTCAAAAGCTATTTTAAGAAGATGTGGTTCCACACCACTTAGTTTTCCTATCTTGGTCACTACTTTGAGTACTTTTCTTGCATTGTTGGCTTTGGCATGACTTTCACACTGTTCTAAAAGTGCTTGAACTATAGAGTATTCATGCATGACGTTAACATATCCTCGGGAGAAGTTCACCTTTAGGCAGATCAAGGTAGCGACTGCTTCCATAAAGTGAATGTAAAATAACTTTCCCTTCCTTTTTCATCGTTACCCGACCAATGATCGTTGCGTTTGATGTAACATCTATGTCTTGCAATGCCTGAATGGCCAACATAGCATGATGCTGTGGTACAGCGATGATAAATGTACCTTCATTGGCAAAATCAAACGCTTCAAAGCCAAAGAGTTCACAAATACCTTGGACTGCTTCATCAACAGGCACAGATGCTTCTTCTATCTCTAAACAAACTTTACTTTGTCCCGCCCATTCATTCAGCACAGCTGAAAGACCACCACGGGTAGCATCACGCAGTGCTGAGATGGTAATATTGCTGTCTATTAGCGCTTGCACTGCTGGCCACAAAGTAGCACAGTCACTTTGTATATCTCCCGTAATTCCCAAGCCTTCACGCTCCATCAAGATCGCTGCACCATGCCGTCCTACATCACCTGAAACGATGATGACATCACCTTCATGAAGATTATTTGCCGAAATACCCTCTTTTTCTATCTCCCCTATGCCTGAAGTGTTGATAAATATCTGGTCTACTGCACCTTTGGGAACCACTTTGGTATCACCACAAACGATCTTTGCCCCAGAGTGTTTGAGTTCTTCAGCCATTGTTTTGACGATAGTCTCCAGTTCATCAAAAGAAAACCCCTCTTCTATCATAAATGCGGAACTCAGATAAAGCGGCTTTGCTCCCATCATGGCAAGGTCATTGACCGTACCGGAAATGGCAAGTTTACCGATATTCCCTCCGTTAAAGAAAATAGGACTCACCGTAAAACTGTCTGTCGTAAAAGCAATTTTATTTTTTACTTCCAAAACAGCAGCATCTTCTGCAGCGATCAAGATATCATTACCAAAATAACGATAAAAAAGATCATGTATCAGAGAGTTTGTCTCTTCTCCGCCACCACCGTGACTCAATTGTATCTGTTTCATTTAGATCTCTCCATATCGGTAGTAGGCATTACAAGCCCCTTCAGAACTCACCATACAAGATCCCATAGGTGTGTTAGGCGTACAGGCTGTACCAAAGACCTTACAGTCGTTTGGTTTAGCCAATCCCTTCAAAATCGTTCCACAAATACAAAGCTTATGATCATCAATAGGTTCAGTTGGCAGAATATCTGCAAATATTTTCTCTGCATCATAAGCCGCATACTCTTCTCTTAATTCAAGTGCACTAAGAGGGATATCACCTATGCCACGCCAACGAAAATGCTCACGTGGTTTCATAAACTTTTCTATCATTTTTTGCGCTTTGGTATTGCCATCCAGAGTAACTGATCTGCTGTACTGGATCTCCATATCAGCCCGATGTTCATTTTTTTGTTTAACGATCATCAGAATACTTTGCATCACATCTACTGGTTCAAAACCGCTCACCACCACAGGCGTGGCATATTTTTCGGGTAAAGACTTGTAAATTTTTGCTCCAGTGATCACAGAGACATGTGCAGGACCTATAAAGGCATTGATCTTCGCCTGACCATCTGCCATAATAGCATCTACAGCAGGAGGAACAAGCACATGGTTAATGTGAAAATAGAGATTTGTAATGCCACGTTTTACCATCTGCTCTAACACGGCTGCTGTCATCGGTGTTGTTGTCTCAAAGCCTATAGCAAAGAAGATCACTTTTTTATCTGGGTTTTCTTCTGCTATTTTTAAAGCATCCAAAGGGGAGTAAAGTGCTCTAATATCATATCCCTTAGCCCGTTCCAAAGCCAAAGAACTTTTAGACCCTGGCACACGAATCATATCTCCCAGCGTCAATAAAATACTATCTGGTATCTGTGCCAAAGCAATCGCATGATCGATGCGCTCTTTTGGCATGATACAAACAGGACAACCCGGTCCATGTATAAAATCTATGTTTGAAGGAAGCAATTGTTTTAATCCATACTTCATGATCGTATGTGTATGACCACCGCACACTTCCATGATCTTCAATGGCTCTTTTAACTTCTTAGTCTCATCATTGATCGCCCAGGCCAAGGCTTTGATGGTATCTGGGTCACGAAAACCGCTGTAGAGATCTTTTAACTGAAGTCTGTTCATACTTTTCCTCGGCTGTCACAATTGTCATCTGTCTCTATGACTTGCCGCCGTTCTTCCTCTTCCATGGCTTCAAGCATTTCCTGATAGACTTCCAAGCTTTGCAAAGCTTCTGCTTCATCGATCTTAGACATAGCAAAACCAACATGTATAAGAATATAATCTCCAATATCCACAACATCTGGCATCAGATCAAGACTTACCATACGCTTAATACCCATAGTATCTACTGTAGCCATATTATCTTCATCGATCTCAACGATCTTTGACGGTATAGACAGACACATTCACTAACTCCTCATACTTCGTTTAAATTCGATCCACGCTATCACTTTCTGAATACCCTCATCATCTTTAATGTTCACTTCAAGGATGTCAACATTGGGCTTGATCCTTCTTGCTTCAGCTTTTTCATGTTCTATGTCATAATCAAAATAAGGAAGCAGATCGGTTTTAGTGATGAGAATAAGATCCGCCTTGGCAAACATCACCGGATATTTTTCGATCTTATCTCCCCCTTCAGGAATGGAAACAAGTACGATATTCAAGTGTGCTCCCACATCATAAGAGGCAGGGCAAACAAGATTCCCCACATTTTCTATGAAACAAACATCCAGATCTGTAAGAGGCATGGCATGTAAGCCCTTATGTACCATAAAAGCATCAAGATGACAGGCGGACCCAGTTTGTATCTGAAACGCAGGTATGCCTTTGGCTTTAATACGGTCAGCATCTCTGCTTGTTTCCAGATCGCCCTCGATCACACCAAATCTAAATTTAGCCAAGTCAGCCATCTTTTCCAGCAGTGCAGTTTTTCCTGACCCCGGTGAACTCATCAAGTTGATGGCCAATACACCATGACTGTCAAAATGACTACGATTATGCCCAGCTTCATGGTCATTTTTATCAAGGATCTTTGTAATCACATCAATGGTTTTTTTATCATTAAGTTGGGGATTATGATGTAAATGTTCATGTGCCTTATGATGCTCATGTGAATGACCATGTTCCTTATCTCCATGACTATGTGCTACCACACTATCTGTTATGCTACATCCGCAATCTGTACACATCTTAATTCTCCTACGTTAATAATATATTTGTTCCAACAATAACTGATGCTATACCAGCAGTTGCAAATGCTCTTCTTACATTTTGAATGTTTCCTAAAAAGTTTTCATTGATATAAAAAATGATCATCCCAAATGTAATAAAGATAAGCATCACTCCTAGCGTAAATGCACCTACCATCGTAAAATCTACCACAGCACCTTGAACTGCTCCAAGTGTGATAAGCATCCCTCTTACCCCACCTGCACCCATTAGAAGTCCTAACGAAAAAGAAGACCCGTTGGCTAGATTGTTATGTTCATGTGATTTCCCAAAACAGATATGTATATGCTCTTTACCTGCGTGCGTATGTTTACTCAACTGAATACGCTGAGTAAACACCATAAATAAAAGATAAACACCCATACCCAAGACTACTACAGCAGAGATCACATCACCATAAGCCAAGATATCTTCTGAAAGTTTTGTGTATTGAAGTATCTTTGCAAGGAGAAAAAGGCTGAGTCCATGCCCAATCGCAAAGAGTGAAGTGATAAGCAAGGTTTTTCGTTTATTTTTTCCGATGGAAAAATCTGCAATGGCGGTAAGATGATCTGGTCCAAATGCATGTAACATTCCATACCACAAAATGAGTACCAAACCAGCTTCCATTTCTATTCCCTTCTATATTTAATTATAGACTATTTTCATAAAATTGTCTTTAAATGAAGTGCATACCAAGCCTGTCCGAGAGAAATACCTCCATCATTGATAGCTGTTTCATGTTGAAAATAATAGCTACGTTTCTCATCCTCACAGCGTCTAGTTATTTTCTCTACGAGTACCCTGTTTTGAAATACACCACCAGAAAAGAGAAGCGGCAGTGATGGATACTTTGCTGCGACCTGAAAGATCATCTCTGTCACTGTATTAAAAAAGGTTGAAACGATCTCTTTTTTATCTTCCATTTTTATCATTTCCTCTACCATTGGCTGCAACGTTATCGTACCATTATCGATCTCAAAAGGAAAACTTTTTCTGATGCTTTCATCAACATACTGTTCCATCATCAAACCGCTCTCCCCTTCAAAACTTGAGATATGGAGAATGTCAGAAAAGCTGGCAACCGCATCAAAAAGTCTTCCCATTGAAGAGCTATAAGGTGCATTGATACCCCTCTCCCATGCCTTATGTAAAATGTTGATCTCTACTTCTGAGAACTGTTCTAACGTTGGCAACTTTAGGGAATGTATTTCATCCAGTGTATAAGTTTCAAACAACAGAGCAAGTGCCGATCGACGCGGTTCTTTAATAGCTTTCTCTCCACCCAAAAGACGAAAAGGTTCTAAAGAAAGAATACGCTCATAGTGTTGATTATCTGCTATCATCACTTCAGCACCCCATATGGTTCCATCATCGCCATACCCTGTGCCATCAAAAGAAAATCCCAATACCTTCTCATCCAACTGGAACTCGGCCATTCCTGCAAGAAGATGGGCATAATGATGCTGTACTTCTATAAGCTCTACATCTTTTAATTCTTTTGCCCATTTTGTCGTCATATATTCCGGATGTTTGTCATAAACGATGACTTCAGGTTCAAAATCATAAAAGCGTTTAAACGATTCAAGCGTCCGTTCAAAATACTCAAATGCTTCCAGTGAGTTCAGATCACCTATATATGGGCTCATTATGAGCGTATCATCAAATATCAATGTAATACTGTTTTTCTGATTTGCTCCAACAGCGAGTATCTTCTTTTTACTTTTGAACGGCAGTTTTATGCTCTTTGGTGCATACCCTCTGCCCATACGCAGCATAATTTTCTCAGATCCTGCCATTTGAACAACGCTGTCATCGTTTGCATTGAGGATATCCCGATCATGGTCCAGTACCATATCAGCCACAGAACCAAGCTTTTCAAGTAACTCAGTACTGTTTCGTATAATCGGTTCATCATTCAGATTGGCACTTGTTGCCACAAGAGGAAGGTCAAGTATTTCAAGTAGAAGATGATGCAGGGGAGTGTAGGGAAGAAACACACCTATACGGTCGATCTCCGGAGCAATAAGATCACTTAGAGTACTATGAGGACATTTGGGAACGATGACTATGGGTTTTTCTTTTGAAATGATAAGCGCTGCTTCCTCTGAAGATATGTCAGCAGTTTCTTTTAATGTTTTCATATCCGGGAACATCACAGCGAAAGGTTTGACAGGTCTTTTTTTACGCTGTCGTAACTCTGCTACGGCCTTAGTATTGTTTGCGTCACATACCAAATGAAAACCACCAAATCCCTTGACAGCTACGATACTCCCTTTTTTGATAGCATCCGCGGTCAAAGCTAGTGCATTTTTACCCTCTCCTAACATTTTAGCACTTGTATCCAGCAGCCTAAGTGTCGGTCCGCAATGGGGACAAGAGATAGGCTGTGCATGAAAACGGCGATCAAGCGGATCACTATACTCATCACTGCAGGCTTTGCACATGGCAAAAGAATGCATGGAAGTATTGGGTCTGTCATAAGGAAGTGTATCAATGATGCTGTATCGTGGTCCGCAGTCAGTACAGTTGATAAAAGGATAAGCGTAACGTCTGTTACACGGGTCCTGCATCTCCTGCAAACAGTTGTCGCAGATCGCTATGTCAGGTGAGACCAATGCAGACTTATCATTTTCTGTTTCACTTTGAAGAATTTCAAAACCTGTATGACCAACAGATTCAGCATACTCAGACATAAGCGTATCAATACGTGCAAGCGGAGGCAATTCACTTTGCAACGCCTTCATAAATGCATCAACAGAATGCTGCGTACCTTCGATTTCTATATTCACGCCTGCTGTGTTATTGAGTATAAATCCATTCAGTTTGTAACGCTTAGCTAGCTGATAGATAAAAGGCCGAAAGCCAACCCCCTGTACCACTCCGGAAATGGCTAGCTTTTTATTCACTTCCAAGGGTGATCGCTCCAAGTGCAACATTGGCACCATCTATACTCAAATGCTCATTTCTGTAGATCTTGTAGTTTGTGCTAAGTGTATTATAGGTTCGCATCAGCAACTGACGATTTTCAAACAGAGATCCGCTGAGAGTGACACCGTCAATACCGATATTTGCATCTGTATCTTCAGCCTTAATAGCGATAAAATCAGCCAGTGAATCAATAAATCCAAAAGAAAGCAGATAATCATCCAATCCAGCCAGTTTAAAACTCATGGCAGAACGAATGGCAAGTCTAAAATCAAGCTGATATCCTGCGTCTGTGCTGATGATCTTATAATCAATACGGGGACCCGATTTTCCGCCAAATTCAATGGCTGTTGACTCAAGTGTCTCACAGGCTTCTAAAGCATCATCTCCTTCGTACATGCCAATAAACACTGCAGCTATGGACCAGAGTTTGGCAATATCAGAAATGTGCACCTCACTCTTAAACTCTACTTGCTCTACTTTTGCATAGAGTTCAGGAAAAGACTTTTTAAAATTACTAACCAGACGCAGACCACCTTCATCCATTTGGGCTATCGCTTCAAGCATGACCTTGGGCTGAGACAGGACATCATCGTGAAAGAGTACCATCGGTGTATAGCCTATCTTGCTTGCAAAAGAAAAGAGTTGCGAAGGGTGCTCACGGCTGAGATGTATACCGCAGAGAGATCGACCTTCCAGTTCCTGTTCCAGCACAATAGAACGTAGTGCAGCATGTGCAGGCGCAAAATATATAGCACCGTTCACCTTGGGTTTTCCTTCATTTGAAACATAAGATATATAGGGTTGATTCCCTACGTCAAGTTCAGTATCAATCAGCAATCCATCTCTGTCTCCAAAGGCTTGTAGCCCCGCGTATTCACAAAATGAAGCATTCTCCAAGCTCAAACTGTCTCTCCATGGCAGCATATCACGCCCCATAGCAATGATCACATGCTCATCCAAGGCTGCAGCAACACGAAGTGTCGGTAACTGATCACAAAAAACTGCATCGATACCTTTATGCTTTAACGCTGTAGAGAGTGTCAATGTCACTTTATCATCTGCAAAGAAAACAGGGTAAAAAGGTGCGTTTAATTCATACTCTGCACGAAGTTTAAATTTCGCTTTTAAACGTACTGTAGGTTTTTCCACCATCATCAATGCATCCAACTCTCCTTGAGTAATAAGAAATTTGTCTGAAATATCGACAGGGTTACAAGATAATATGCCTTTGCTCTTCTGCTTATTTGTATTTAACAATGAAAAACGTCTGATCCCATTATAAGTAGGTAAAGTAACTTCGCCTTTTACCATCAGGATATCTGCCAATTGCATAAAAAATGCTTCTTGTGTATCGGCTCTCACTGCGGTAAATGCTTCCAAGTCATCCATTGAGAGCGAAGTATCAGAAAAACCACAAACATTACAGGGCACAAATGGATCGTATGTTTCTATCACTTTTCTTTGACATTCAGGACAGCAGGGAATTTGAATAGCACTGTTTTTTATAGGAAGCGGTACATTGACATTCTCACTGACATCTTCATCCTCTATCTCTTCTATAGTATATTCCCGTAAGAAAAGAGACTGGGGTACAAAAGAAGATATCTGTTCTGCCAAGGCTTCCAGCTCAGCCTGATTACCTGTCACTTCTATCCTGTATTGATCTCCCTCTTCGTGAAGAGAGAGCGGAATGGATGAGCATTCCTGTATGCGATTTAAAAGAGCTGTGAATAGTCCATTATCATGGATGTAGTGAAATTTAAAGGCTATATGCATCGATAGCCTTAAATGAGTTTGGAAGAATAGCCTGTATATCTACTTCAGATTTTTTGACTGCTTGAATGCCAAGCGTTTCTAAATGATCCACTAAAGTCTTTTCCATCAGAGGAACAGCATCAGCAACACCTTTAGAGAGAGAAAATTCTGTGGCTTCTATCACTGTAGGAACCACTCCCATGATCATAGTTTGCGGTCGATCACCGACAAGATCCATCATGTTGAGTGTTTGCAGCATTTCAACTTCATGTGCAGACCCTTTCCAGTCAACCGCGTCAGGAACCACGTCAAAATCAAAAAAATAGACTTCTCCCGCCTTCACTCCAGGTGCATTGATAGTATCAATGATGATAAGTTTATCATACTCCACAATGATCGGAATGAGTCTCTGTGCCAGTGTTCCACCATCAACAATATCGAGTTGATGTTCACTTTCAAAGCGATACTTCTCTCCCATGTAGTTGATAAAGTGAACCCCTATCCCTTCATCACCAAAAAGCAAATTACCTATGCCTAGTACTAATATCTTCATCTGTTGTCTTCTTTGCTCTTCTTTTTCTTCTCTTCTTCTTTTTTGAGATGATAGTCATAACCGATAAACATCACATCAAGTGCACCATGTTTAAATCGTATAGCAGACCAGATGACCAGATAGATATGAATAGGGATAAAGATCAAATATCCCCACATTGTAATATAATGAACATAACGTACCATAGCCAAGCCCCCCATCCATGCTTCAATGGCACGCATAGGGTCATACAACCAACCACCGATACCCTGATGATACACATGTACATACAAGATAAGCCCCGTCACAGAGGCCACAACAACCAAGACCATGATTGCGAAGTATGTTAGAAACTGCAATGGTCCGTAAATACCTTTTTTACGTAACTCACCAATAAAAAAGTATGACTTTAACTGGATTATCCAGGATCTTATACTAAAAACATCTTTGAGTGAACGTAATTCACCATCACGGTCTTTTCCAAAAAAGAAAAGATAAATTCTGAGTAATCCGGAAGATATAAGGATAAACCCAAAGATATAGTGCCACTTGGCCCACTCAGCAAAAAGAAGTTTATCCGTTGACCCATCACTCGAAAGAAATGGATTGGCAATATAAAAACCTGTGATGATCAAGCCCGTTATAACGAGGGCTCGTATCCAGTGTAATATCCGGTTGCTACTGCTGTATACAAAATCAGGATGGTCCGTGACGTATTTTTCTGTTTGTCCCATGTTTACTCCTTCTCATTCATTTTATTAAAAAAATCTATTTTAATACCCTAGCAAGTCGCCCCGGAGCTCATAGGATTTATTTTAAATTCACTCAATTCTACACCCTTCATATCCATCACATGGACAGAACAGGACATACACGGATCAAAAGAGTGAATGACCCGGAGTACTTCAAGCGGTTTAGTCGGATCTTCAAGCTTCAATCCGACCAAGGATGCTTCATACGGTCCAATAATCCCGTTGGCATCCATCGGTCCGGCATTCCATGTGGTTGGTACCACTGCCTGATAATTTTCGATCAAAGCATTTTTAATACGCACCCAATGACTCAATGTTCCACGAGGCGCTTCACCCATAAAACGTCCTGTATACTCTTTGTTAGGATCTATTTCAAATTTAGTATAGGTACTGTCGTCATTTTTGATATTTTCTATCAGTGAATTAAATGTGATGATAGCATTATCTGAAACCAGTTTGGTCTGAAGCATACGTGCTGCCGTACGACCCAAGGTTGTAAAGAGTGCACCTACCGGTAATCCTGTGCGTTTGAGGAAAGCACCGACTTCTGTTTGGACTTTTTTGTTGCCTCTGGCATAATTGACCAGTAGACAGGCCAAAGGTCCTACTTCCATCGCTTCATTGTCGTAGCGTGGTGCTTTTACCCAAGAGTATTTTTTATTTTCATCTATGATCTTTGCTGCACCATTGACCGTATCTCCATCTACAAAACCAGTATAGTCCGGTTCTGTTACACCATCATACGGTTGCAATGGTTTAGTACCTTTATACCAGGCATGCGTCACATCTTCTTCTATCTTCATATCATCAATATCATAGACTTTAGAAAGGTCACCATCTTTAATATAACCACTTTGAAATAGATTTTCTGTACGGTTAAGCATAAATGCATCTCCGGCCATAAAGTTTTTCACCCCTGTTCCTCCAAGTACAGACTCTTCTGTACCAAAGGCTTCAGTCACCATCACGATATCTGCATAATAGGCACGGTCTATAAAATCTTTCACGATCTTATATTTTTCTCTCCATTGAGAAAGGCGTGTAGGACTCAAGATGTCACGTACACAAGTGACACCTCCAACTACAAGACTTTGTGGATGTGGATGTTTGGCACCGAAGATGGCAAACATTTGTGCAGCAATACGTTGTACTTCTAACGCTTTAAGATAGTGAGAAAGCGCGATCAAATTTTGTTCAGGTGAAAATTTATAAGTTTTATTACCCCAGTATGCATTGGCAAACGGTCCGAGTTGTCCTTTATCTACAAAACCTTTTACACGCTGCTGTACCGCGGTAAGCTCATCAGCACCAGTTGCTATGGGTAGATCAGCATACTTAAAAGCCAATTGGGATGCTTTTTTGGGATTTGCACTCAGTGCTGATACCACATCCACCCAGTCTAGTCCATGCAGATGATAAAAATGAACCACATGGTCATGCATATAAAGAGATTCATTTAAGAGTGAACGAACCAGTTTAGCATTGTAGGGAGGCTCTACTCCCAATGCATTTTCTACTGCCTCCACACCGGCTTTATAGTGTGAATAGGTACAAACACCACAAATACGCTGTGCCATAAGACCTGCATCGCGAGGATCACGCCCCTTAAGGATGAGCTCGATTCCTCTCCATAATGTAGATGAGGAGTAAGCTTTTTGCACAACATTATTTTCATCTACTTCTACTTCAATACGCAGATGCCCTTCAATTCTTGTTATCGGATCAATAACTACACGTCTGTTAGCCATAACTTACTCCTTCTTCTCTTCTTTTTTACCCATAAATATACTTGCAACGGCATGTGCCCCTATACCAACGACAGTTGCTGTCAGAAGTGTTGCCCCGATCTTATCTGCTGTAGAGTTGAGTCCCATAACCAGATGTGACTGAATCGGTTTTTCCAATGGTCCCATCGTATCCCAGAAGTCCGGTTCAGAACATCCCATACAACCATGTCCTGCACCGATTGGCCAATGTGTTCCCTGGTTGAAACGTTCTGTTGAACAGTTATTAAAGGTATAAGGTCCTTTACATCCCTGCTTATAAAGACACCATCCCGCTTTCGCTCCTTCATCACCAAAACTTTCTACAAACTCTCCGGCATCAAAATGTCCGCGGCGTTCACAAAGATCATGAATACGGTTACCATAAGCCCACTTTGGACGATGATAACGATCGAGTGCCGGTAATGTTCCAAAGAGTAAATAATGCATCAGTGTTCCTACTATGTTATTGGCACTTGGCGGACAACCTGGTACATTGATAACGGGCTGAGAGATCACTTTGTCTACCCCTTTTGCACCGGTAGGATTTGGTGCAGCAGCTTGAATCCCCCCAAAAGCTGCACAAGTACCGATGGAGAAGATCGCAGCAGCACCTTTAGCCGCTTCAGTAACCACTTCAAGTCCTGTTCTGCCTTGTGGCCCGATAGTCAAATACTGACCATTCATTGCTGTAGGTACACCGCCTTCTACAAGTAAGATATAACGACCGTGATAGTCTTTTAAAGTCTTTTCAAGAATCTCTTCTGCCTGCCATCCAGCAGCAGCCATAAGTGTTTCATGATAATCAAGAGAAATATAGTCAAAAATAAGAGAGTCGATCGTCGGTGCATCAGAACGGATCAGTGATTCACTACACCCTGTACACTCTGCCATATGTAACCAAACCAAAGGAACACGGTCTGCCAGTTTCGCAGCTTCGGCAAACAGAGGAGTAAATTGAGCCGGTAAAGCAAGCATCGCTGTAATACCCGCAGCCCACTTCATAAAGTCACGTCGTTCTATACCACGATCTTCAAGCATCTCTTCTATGGAACCTGCTTTAGTAGAAGGCAACTCAGATAACGCCCGAACACGATCTTTTGCTTTCGCATAAAGTGCATCAAAACCATTCATAAGTACTCCTTTATTTATCTTGTTTACCAGAGTATAGCATATGCTTATTATAAATAATAATTATATTTTAAAATATAATTTGTCTGATTTAATTTCCCCCCGAATAAAAGTATTGAACAGTAGTAAAGAGTATAGAAAGCGCTGATATTTGAGTTGATTTAAATTGTAAGTAAATACGCTGATCTTTCATTGCAGATTATCTAAATAGCTTAAACATGCTTATCAAAATATTTATTGATTATTTCTAAGAGAATCATTATAAAGTAAATACCAACTATCCATAGAAGTTTTTGAGGTGAATCAATACCTAAATAGAGTATCAGTGTACCAATAGTGAAACACAATAATAAACGACCTAAAATAATATAATATGGATTAGCTCGTGTTTTATGACGTAGTTTATAATTGGCTATATTTACAGCTAAGGATACAAGTAAAAAAGTCAGACTTGAAAATGATGCAATCAATTCCAATCCACCTATATATATCGCTTTTAAATGTATTGATCGCCTTTAGAACATCTTTTGTATGCCATAGGGGACTATTTTTCACGATAGATCTCTTCGCCCCAAAAACGAATTAGAAGTGAAAAGAGCAGCGGAACAGTAATAGCGGTAAAAGATGATGCAGCAACAAGTGCTGTAAAAAGTTTCAGATCGATGATGGCCGCACTGAAAAGCAGCTGGGCAACAATGATCTCCGTCGTGAGCCTGGCATCCAGACCGACTCCAACGATAATCGCCTCCTTTAAGCGCATTTTTTTCATAGGCACCATCAGTAAAACACCAAAGAGCTTTCCAAATGTTCCAGCTAGATAAAGTACGATGGCCAAAAGTGGCTCTTGCAAAAATCCTTCCATATCAGCATTAAATCCGACCCAGAAGAAGAAGAGTACACCGAAAAAACCATAGCTTAAAGTCTGTGTTGTTTTAGAAAGTAATTCGCCCTTTTGCTCTTCACTTTCAAACAGAGGCCGCATAATAACCCCTGCTGCAATGGCACCCACGACCATTCCCAATTCTACATATTCTCCAAGTCCTCCAAATCCAAAAAGGATAACAAGCGAAAAGATCATTAATGCACTTAGATTTTTAGGCTCCCACTTTTGTATGATTTTAGGCAGCCATTTATAAAAAATCCAAGAGATCAGCATAAATGCAAAGATGCCGGCAAACAGAGCAGCTACTCCTCCATG
>Ga0310122_10000634_pt1 | contig 22280 bp, 20 predicted proteins | sample CB6_Bottom_1051__FD_203503 | JGI IMG/M metagenome (GOLD analysis project Ga0310122, IMG submission 203503) | Marine microbial communities from Western Arctic Ocean, Canada - CB6_Bottom_1051 | ecosystem: Environmental > Aquatic > Marine > Oceanic | place: Canada: Western Arctic Ocean | collected...
TGCGACAGCGCAGCAGACATTTTTTGCAGTAAACCAAACATTATCTCAAGTGGTAAAAATATAATAACGGCAAATAAATTAAAGAAATCATGAACCGTTGATGCCGCAAATGCACGTTGGAACTCTTCTTTAGAGCGAATATGACCAATAGACACTAAGGTGTTAGTAATAGTCGTACCAATATTTGCGCCCATTACCATTGGAATCGCAATACTTAACGGTAAGCCGCCAGCAACAAGGCCCACTATTACTGAGGTAACCGTTGATGACGATTGCACTAAAGCCGTTGCCAAAGCACCTAATAATAATGCGATAAACGGGTTGGTTGCGAATGCAAAAATTTCTTTCGCTCCCTCGGTACCGCCCGACGCTAATTTAAAACCACCACTGACAGTGCCAACGGCTACTAGGACTAAATAAACTAAAAAGGCGATAGCAGCCCAGTTAAGCGTTTTTATTAATAGCGTATTGCGCTTTGATTCACTCATGTTTAAATCTCAGTTTTTGTCTTACCAAATATGGCATTTTGATGACGTTTTTGTTTCAGAACGCATTAGAACACCTGAATATTACAGAAATATTTCAATTCGATTAACGTGCTTCTTTATTCATAACTTAAAAATATAAGGTTAAAAAATCGAGTATAAGGCAAGCCATAACTTTAAAAATAAGTAATTAAAAAATTGATATTAAATTACATAGCGAAGCACTGAGTAGGAGCAATTGAACACTAAATTAAAATATATTTAAGCAATGAATTAACTAAGGTCTGATGATCTTTCAAGGTTGAATTTTCAGCTGCTCCAAAGACTATGCTAAGAGGCGATTTACTCTTTATTGCCTAAATGGATATAGGTAAGGGACATGAGCAAGACGCGGAAGCCTTGCTCGGTTTTTACTCATTTTTACAGGGGTGTAAGCCAGTAGAATAACGCAGGAGCAGTTATCGAGCCCACTAGGTTACAAACCTCGTGTCGCGATTGAATCGCCCTAGCTTGAACGAATCTCAACCCGCAAAGGTCAGTAGACCCAAGATATTTGAGACGGCTTCATGGACTTTGCCTGATATTACTAGAGGCATTGCCTAGCATAAAACTAGGCAATATTAACAATATCTCAATTAATAATTGGATAAAAATTAACGTTATGATTGATACAAATTAGCTTGTTTTATACTGGCAAAATCATTAAAACGTACGCCGTGTTGACGCATCACTTCAAGGACTTTTTTACTGATCATTTGTCGTAAGTAAAACGGCTGATTTGGTACAAAGTGATGAATAGTATGAGTATGCCCAAAGTTAAAACAAAATAAATTAAATGGCATAAACAAACGGCTAGTAATTACGTGAGTTTGTTCAAGCATATTATTCACACCGCCATAATAATGCATACTTGAAGTAACAAAATTAAGGGAGCTCGAACGTACAATATTAGGCACAATCAGCACCACCATTAGAAATTCAAATACATGCATTACATCAAGCAATAATACCGGTGAATTAGCTGCCAATGGAGTGAACAAATTAACTAAGTGAAACGCAATTACGCTATATAAAATGGCGAAATACGCGGTAGTAATCGGAAAACCTGCGTTAAATACTTTAAAAAAGCTAAAACCTTTAATTTCTTTACTAAAGCGCTTTGCATTAATTAATAAACCTAGTAATCCATCAACAATCACCAAGGCGCGTAAAAAATGATTTTTAATACCATTACCCACCAATCGCTCTTCTAAATCTTGCTCAGTCCCCGAGGTTTTATGATGATGTAAATGCATCTTGCGGCGGTACCACGGGCTAATAGTATTAGGACGCATCAACCACACGGTTAGCATCATAAAATTATGTAAAAATGGCTGGTTACTAAAATACTGTTTGTGAATTAGGTCGTGCTCAAGTTCATGGGAAATAGAGGTGGCAATCGCCGCTAAAATAATACACAGCCACGCGGGGATGATAGCAAAGTAATACAACGCGCCAACACCGATTAACGCACTTAAAGAGAGTAGTAAAATAGCCATCCCTAAGGTATTTTGATGCATTAATAGCGGGTGTTTTTTACGCAGTAATGCTTCTTCAGCCTTAATCGCTTTTACAATGGCTTGAATATTCTGTTTTGCGGTTAGTTGAGTCATGATGTTTTATTCGCAACAAGAGGTTGAGGTATATAATATCCGAGTAAAAAACTCAGTACAAAGTAATTTAATACTAATTAATTTACGGGGAAAAAAAGTATAAGATCATAATCAAATTAAATATCTCACTTTCTTAGCACGTGCTATTGGGGCATTTTAAATGCACTTATAAAGCCACATTATACTTTTTAAGAAGCATTTTTTGTTTATCTCCCTTGATAGATAAACGGCCACTGTTCCATATATTTATTAGCGTTTGCCTTCTTTCTGCGGGCATTTTATTTGAAAAAATAGGTATTTCAACCAATTTATTTTCTAAGCCTGGACGCACTATTTTTAATCCATTGTTCCAATCAAATCGATTCAGCATGTACTGTAAAACCAGCATATTATCTGCATATAGATCGATTCTGCCCGCTTTAATCATCTGAAAAATCCGTTCTACCACATCGCTAGAGCCCGCGATTACTTCCACTAAATCAGAATTATTTGGATCATCAATATAATTTTGATAATCAACACTTACCGAGCTGTAATCCCACCCAGGCCCTGTTGCAACACGCTTTCCTTGTATAGATTGAATCCCATCATAGCGCCAGGATTCATCTTGCCTAACAACAAAAGCAGTTGGATATGCAAATGTTGCCTCTGTGGCGTACTCGAAACCCACTTCGGTGTCTTGCGAAAATAAATATTCTGGCAACATATCGCAAAGACCATCCGCAACCATATCGAGCCCCCTTGCCAAAGGCACTTCGTAATACTCTAATTGATAGCCTTTTGATGTATATATTTGCTCTAGTATATCAATCACAAAGCCGCGGGCAGGAAAGTCCTCTGACGGAAATATAGTCATAGGAGGCCATTGGTCGTAGCAAACTTTTAATGTGTTGGCATGACTAAAGTTAACTATACTCAATGCTAACAATAAAGATATAAGCAGCACTTGAGAGATCTTTTTTTTACCTTTAAACATTTTATTTTTCAACACGATCACGTCCTTTGTCTTTAGCGCAGTAAAGCTTCAAATCAGCGACTTTGAATAACTCAATAACTGAGCAGTCTTTTAGCTCGGATGAGGCAACGCCAAGGCTTACAGTATACATTACAGTTTCACCATCAACTTCTAAGGTTGAATCAACAACAGCCTTTCTTATTTTATTAGCGAGTTTGAATGCGTTATCAAGCCCTGTGTTTGGAAGAAATAGTGCAAACTCCTCTCCACCCACTCTACCAATAAGGTCAGACTCTCTTATCATGCTTTGAACTGTGTCAGTAAAATGAATAAGCACCTTATCACCAACAAAATGCCCATACGTATCGTTAATGTTTTTAAAGTAATCTAAGTCGATTAAAATAAAAGATGCGGGTAATTTCTGTCGCTGAGAAAGTTCTAGCAAATGATTTGCTGTATCAAAAAAACTCCCCCGATTTAAAGTACCCGTTAAAGAGTCTCTTGTTGCAAGCGTTTTAAGTTTTTCATTTAATACTTGTAGATCTTTTGTACGTTTTGTAACGGCCTCTTCCAGCCAATCTCGTTTAGATTTTTCATCCTCGAGTAATCGCTCCCGATCCCTTTCCATACTAAAGAGCATCGTATTCATATGATCTTGGAGCTGGCTGAGCTCGTTGTTTTCAATATGTGAAAGGTTGATCCGTTTACGTGTATTTTTACTTGATTGGACCTCATTAACTTGTTGCATCAATTCTTTTAAAGGCCAGGCTAGGTAACGATCGAAAGCCCAAATAAATAACCCAAACAAAATCGATAATTTTATCATTGCCGTAATGGCAATTAAGAAAAAACCAAATAAAACACGATCTAAAACCACCTCAGACGATGAATAGAGCACCAACGTGCCAAGAAACACCCGTGTACCATTAAGCGTCCAATACAACTTAGATTTAGTTTCAAAAATTGATAAGGGAAGTGAGGCTTGAGTGTAAGAACGTTTAGAAATCATGCTTTTGCCATGTTTGTCAAAAACATCAACACCCTCAATAACCGGCATTTTAATAAGCCCATCAACCAGTACATCCAACTGAGTTTGGTCATATTGCCACAAACTCGTCGACACGGGACCTTGAACTGTTTCTTGCAACTGTTTTAATTCATCGGAGATTGAGTCTTGTGTTTTTAAGTATTCAGTTAAAAACTGCATGCTTGCTATGAGGCAGGTTACAAACAAGTAGATAGAGAAAATAACGCGCATCATTTTTTTAGATAAACTGTTTGGACTACGGTAACTTGCAAACATTAACAATGGCACTTCTTAATAAACTTTATAGTTGAGCTTAGGTTAATTACATTCTTAATGGAAGCAAAGAACAGCATAAGGAATAAGTGTTCTCATTTCTGGCGGCTTTATGCTATTCAAATTTAAGGCATAAAAAAAAACCAACCAATTTGGTCGGGGCTATAAAAATGGTACTAAGTTGCCGGACTTTTACTTATAACAGCAGCACCTCACGTGCCGCTCGAGTCCGGCAACTCAAATCTTAGGCATAAAAAAACCCCAGCTAAATCTAGCAGGGGCTATAAAAAGTGGTACCAGCGGCCGGACTTGAACCGGCACGCCTTGCGGCAGGGGATTTTGAATCCCCCATGTATACCAATTTCATCACGCTGGCATCATTTTTCTTTAACCTTCTAAACACGAGAAGATAAAGAAAAACCACTTAAGAGTGAAAGATTATGTACCCTCTTTCATCTCATTGCTTAGCATTATACAAACAATAAGCAAAGCGGCAAGCGTTTTATGTATTAAGTATGATCAACCGCTTAACATTTAGGCAACCATTAACATTTGAACCAATACCCAGTTGAGCACGTAGCGTAATAGGTAGTATTTAGCGGCTTATTTGCTAAACTATCGCGCATATTAACAGTGAGAGTATATTTATGTCGGCTGAGTTTCCACGGGCAGGGTTTTGGCGTCGTTTTGCGTCGTTAGTTTACGATACATTAGCTATAATCGCTTTTGCGATGCTAACGGTGGTATTGTATTTATTTGCTATCCAAGGGCTTATTTCCCTTGATGTTATTGCCCTTAATGGTGCTGAAGATGTATCTGCACGTATTCAGGGTTCACTATTACTTTCGGGAATTCGTAGCTCGCTGTTGGTACTTGTTGGTTTGGTGTTTTTTGGTTATTTTTGGACAAAAAGCGGGCAAACAATTGGTATGCGCGCATGGCGCTTAAAAGTACAAACCAGCCAAGGAAGTTTAATTAGCTGGCCACAAGCTATTATCCGCAGTATCAGCGCATTACTTGGTTTAGGTAATTTAGTGGTACTAGTCGACTTTAAAAATAAAAAAGCACTGCAAGATTACTTATCAAAAACCGAAGTAGTTACGCTCACCAAAGAAGAAAATAAACGCGTGTATAGCGAACTAGATTGATATCAATCCGCAATAATACTGAATTAAGCGAATTGATATAACCTCAAGCTAAAGCATAAAAAACGCGGCACTTTTAACAAAGGCCGCGTTTTTTATATAAGCTTTAAATTTAGTTATACCCGCTTATTCATTAAATAAGCTGCAAACCCAGTAAATAAGATGCTCGGTAAAACGGCGCCTACAATGGCTGGGATTTGATATACCATTACCACAGGGCCAAATATCTCATTAGTTAAGTGAAACACTATCCCCGTTACCACTCCCATGATAATTCGTGCCCCCATAGTTACGGTTCGTAGCGGACCAAATATAAACGATAAGGCAACCAACAACATCACAGCAATAGACACTGGCTGCATTAATTTACGCCATAGTGCTAAATCATAGGTACTTGTATCTTGCTCATTTTGCTGTAAATAAGCTAAATATGACCACAATCCTGAAAACGACAGTGACTCTGGTTTTACTGAAACCACACCGAGTTTTTCAGCGGTAAGCTGCGACGGGTAAAACTCTTCAGTAACTTGCTCCGTGGTAATTAGCTCTTCACTGATCAATACTTTGTTCACATCGCGCAGTAGCCAGCCATTATCACGCCCTACTGCTTCTTTTGCTTTAGTAATTTGTGTAAGTTGCAACGACTTATCAAAGTGGTACATATTTACGCCGCGCAGCATGCCATTTTGGTCAACATCTTCAATATTAATAAAGTTACTGCCATCTTTAGCCCACACGCCTTTTTGTGCATTAAATACATCCCCGCCATGAATAGCTTGGTTACGCATTTCTTTGGCGTGCAGCTGAGCAGCGGGCGCCCCCCACTCACCTAGCGCCATTACGCACAGCGCCATAAAAATTGCGGTTTTCATTACCGAGCCAATGATTTGTAAACGCGACATACCCGCGGCTTGCATTACTACCAACTCACTATTAGAAGCTAAAGCGCCTAACCCAGTTAAGCCACCAATAAGTGCTGCCATTGGGAAAAACACCACTAAATCGCCGGGCATACTATAAATGGTATATAGCAAGGCGGTCATAATATCGTAACTACCACGGCCAACCGATTTAAGTTGCTCTATAAATTTTATTAAAGTACTGATCCCCACCAACACCATTAGTGCAAATCCAGTCGTTTGCATAATGCTACGGCCTAAATACCAATCAAGCGTTTTCATCATATGTGTTGCTCCCGTTTAGTCACGACAGCCTTCAGCCAAACACCTAATGGGCGGCCTTTAATAATTAATAAACTACCTATAAATAATGCACTTAGGTGAATCCACCATAGGCCAATAGAGGGCGGGATTTTCCCATCTTCTACCGCAAACTTAGCCGCATTGAGTAAAATGAAATACCCTAAATATAAGCTCAAAGCAGGCACTAATTTAGCAAATTTACCTTGGCGTGGATTAACAACGCTCAGGGGTACTGCTAGTAAAGTTAATAATGGAATAGATAACGGAATAGCTAAACGCCATTGCCACTGTGCAATTGCTTCTGGAGTGTTAATAGACATTAATTCACGAGTTGGCACGGCTTCTAACTTACGACGTTGGTGTTCTATTTCTTGCTCGCGAATTTGTACGCTGTAACCATCAAACTCAGTTAAATTAAGTGAAGGCGCTTCGCCATCGGTTTCGTAACGTTTACCATCAGTGAGCACTAACTGCTGCTCACCATTTTGCGCTTCAATAACAACGCCCTGCTCTGCATAAACTAAACGCGCTAGGTCACTTTTTTCACTATCGGGTAGTTGTGCCACAAAAACTTTGTTGAGCTCTTTGCCGCCATTTTCAATGTTATGAATAAACACCACGGCTTTTTCGTTACCGGTTTGTTGAAAACGTCCAGCTCGAAGTGCAGATAAACCAGCATCAGCCTTGGCTTGCTCTTTAAGTTGGTATTCTTGTTCGCTTGCCCACGGTGCAATATACAAAGTAAGTACCGCGGCCAACAACGCTAAGATGACACTTGAAATTAGCGTAATACGCACTACATACCACTCACTCACGCCACAGGCTTTAAGTACTGTCATTTCACTGTCGGCGTAAATCCGGCTGTAAGCTAAAATAATTCCTAAAAATAAGCTCAGAGGCAAAATTAACGATGCCAACTGCGGCAACTTAAGCGCAATCATGGCAAACACGAGTTTAGCTGGGATACTCCCCTCTGAGGCATCACCAAGAATAACAACAAACTTTTGCGACAAAAATATGGTCATTAAAGTTAAAAATACGGCGACCTGCGATTTTAAAACCTCAGTGGTCAAATAACGGAAAATTAGCAACATTCGCCCCTGTTAAACATAGAATTTCAATATAGTAATAAAAAACAATGAGTGAACTAGTTAATTCACTCATTTTAAATGAGTATTAAGCACATATTATAAGCCATCAATATTAATTATCCTACCTAACATCACGATATAATGTTGCATTAGTAACCCTTAAGCATATAAAGTTCAAATACACAGTAAGAGTCGAGTAAAATCTACTAATATTAGCGCTAGACCTAAAAATTTAGGTAAAAAGACTAGAAAACACATTTTTAGTCCCAACTTAGCTTCTATAGATGACTCAAAATCAGGAGTGACAATGGAATTCAACGTAAAAAGTGGTAGCCCAGAAAAACAACGCAGTGCATGTATTGTTGTTGGTGTATACGAACCACGCAGGTTATCCCCCATTGGTGAACAACTTGATAAAATCAGCGATGGTTATATCTCAAATTTATTACGCCGTGGCGACTTAGAAGGTAAGCCAGGGCAAGTATTACTATTACACCATGTACCTAATATTTTAAGCGAACGTATTTTACTCGTTGGCTGCGGTAAAGAACGCGAACTAGACGATAAACAATATAAACAAATTATTTCTAAAACCATCAATACCTTAAACGAAACAGGTTCGATGGAGGCAGTGTGCTTTTTAACTGAGCAACATGTTAAAGGCCGTGATACCTATTGGAAAGTGCGTCAAGCGGTGGAAACAACCCAAGACTGTTTATACACTTTTAATCAGCTAAAAAGTAAGAAAGTAGACCCACGTCGCCCACTGCGTAAAATGGTATTTAACGTCCCTACTCGCCGTGAACTGACTATAGGCGAAAGTGCAATTGAGCATGGCTTAGCGATTGCTGCAGGCAGTAAGTTGTGTAAAGACGTTGCCAATATGCCGCCTAATATTTGTAACCCAGCGTATCTTGGCGAGCAAGCCAAAGAACTTGAGACTAATTTTGACAACATCACTGTTGAGCTGATTGGCGAAGATAAAATGGCAGAACTAGGTATGAACTCATACCTAGCAGTTGGTCGTGGTAGTGATAACGAATCGGTTATGTCGGTAATTAACTACAAAGGCGCAGGCGATGACCAAGCGCCTATCGTGTTAGTTGGTAAAGGCTTAACCTTTGACTCAGGCGGTATTTCATTAAAACCAGGCGAAGGCATGGATGAAATGAAATACGACATGGGTGGCGCTGCTGGTGTTATTGGTGCTATGCGCTCGCTTGCACAAATGCAGCTACCTATAAACGTAATTGGCGTTTTAGCCGGCTGTGAAAACATGCCAAGCTCAAACGCCTATCGCCCAGGTGATATTTTAACCACTATGTCTGGGCAAACGGTTGAAGTACTTAATACTGATGCCGAAGGCCGTTTAGTGTTATGTGACGCGCTAACCTATGTTGAGCGTTTTGAACCAGAAACCGTGATTGATGTTGCTACATTAACCGGTGCATGTATTGTTGCTTTAGGTGCCCACGCTACGGGTTTATTAGCAAACCATAATCCACTGGCGCATGATTTATTAAAAGCGTCTGAGCAAAGTGGCGATCGTGCATGGCAACTGCCATTATGGGATGATTATCAAGATCAACTAGAAAGCCCATTTGCCGACTTTACTAACTTAGGTGGCCGAGCTGCAGGTACTATTACTGCGGCCTGTTTCTTATCTAAATTTACTAAAAAGTATAACTGGGCACATTTAGATATTGCCGGTACGGCATGGCGCAGCGGCGCTAAAAAAGGCGCAACGGGTCGCCCTGTACCTATGCTAACTCAGTATTTATTAAACCGAGCAGGCATTAGCGAAGCAACCCAAGACTAACAAACCTGTAAAAGGCTTCACAGCCCAATATAGAGTATAAAATAAGGCGCTTTTAAAGCGCCTTATTTATTGGGTATTAATTGAAGCAAACCCCGTTATATGGCAAAATCCCCTTCTTAATTTGTGTGTATTTAATAACAGCACAATCAATGTCATGGGAAATCCCGATACAATGAACATGAATGCCCAGTTTTTCATTTTAAAGCAACAAGATGAGTCATTAGCTAAAGCCGATGATCACTTTGCTTTAGCAGCTCAAATAGCTGGGCAACAGTATCGGCTTGGTCAACGCATATTTATTTTTGTAGATAGCGAAGCAACCGCCAACAGCATTGACGAAACGATTTGGACATTTGATGCCGACAGTTTTGTACCTCACAATTTACAAGGCGAAGGCCCAAAAGGCGGCGCACCTGTAGAAATAGGCACAACACCACCCGTTGGTAATCGTAAAGTATTAATTAACTTGGCCAATCACTTACCGGATTTTATTCGTCGGTTTAACCAAGTTTTTGATTTTGTACCCGTAGAGCCCGTAGCCAAACAAGCCGCTCGTGAGCGCTTTAAAAAACTACGCCAACTCGGTGCCAATATCACCACGCAAGATATTAATCGCTAACGCTCACGGCGTACAAAGCTAACTAACTCATTTAAGTACTTATTTAAGGTTCTGTGTAATGGATAAAACCTACAATCCGCAAGATATTGAACAGTCTCTATATCAAGACTGGGAACAAAAAGGCTACTTTAAGCCATCTGGCCAAGGCACCCCATATTCAATTATGATCCCGCCGCCAAATGTCACGGGTAGCTTACACATGGGCCACGCTTTCCAAGATACCATTATGGATACCTTAACGCGCTTTAAACGTATGCAAGGTAACAATACATTATGGCAAGTAGGTACTGACCACGCAGGTATTGCCACGCAAATGCTAGTAGAGCGAAAGCTTGCGGCAGAAGAGGGTAAAACACGCCATGATTTAGGCCGTGATACATTTATCGATAAAATTTGGGAATGGAAAAACGAGTCTGGTGGCACAATCACTAAACAACTTCGCCGCTTAGGTGCTTCTGTTGATTGGGACCGTGAACGTTTTACCATGGACGATGGCCTATCAGAAGCTGTTAAAGAAGTATTTGTACGCCTTCATAAAGAAAACCTAATTTACCGTGGTAAGCGCCTTGTAAACTGGGATCCAAAATTACACACTGCGATTTCTGATCTTGAAGTAGAAAATAAAGACAAACAAGGCCATATGTGGAACTTACGTTACCCACTAGCTGATGGCGTAAAAACGCAAGACGGTAAAGACTACATTGTTGTAGCCACTACGCGCCCAGAAACTATGCTGGGTGACTCAGGTGTGGCAGTAAACCCCGATGACGAGCGCTACCAAGACCTAATCGGTAAAGAGGTTTTACTACCAATCGTTAATCGTCGTATTAAAATTGTTGCCGATGAACATGCCGATAAAGACAAAGGTACGGGCTGTGTAAAAATAACCCCTGCGCACGACTTTAACGATAACGAAGTTGGTAAGCGCCACAAGATGCCGATGATTAACATCTTCGACAAAGACGCGGCTATTTTAACCCAAGGTGAAACATACACCTTTGATGGTAAAGAACTTAAATTTGATGCGCCAATTCCTGAGCGGTTACATGGCCTTGACCGTTTTGACGCACGTAAAACCATTGTTGCTGAATTTGAAGAGCTAGGCCTACTTGAAAAAATTGAAGACCATGGCCTAACTGTTCCTTACGGTGACCGCTCTGGTGTTGTTATTGAACCACTACTTACTGACCAATGGTATGTACGTGTTGCACCACTTGCTGAACCTGCAAAAGACGCAGTTAAAAACGGCGACATCCAATTTGTACCTAAGCAATACGAAAACATGTACTTTTCGTGGATGAACGACGTACAAGATTGGTGTATTTCACGCCAGCTTTGGTGGGGTCACCGTATTCCAGCTTGGTACGACAGCGAAGGCAACGTATACGTTGGTCGTGATGAAGCAGAAGTACGCCGCGATAACAATATTGCAGATAGCGTAGCGCTTAGCCAAGACGAAGACGTTCTTGATACGTGGTTCTCATCAGCACTGTGGACCTTCTCAACCCAAGGTTGGCCAGAAAATACCGATGACTTAAAAACCTTCCACCCATCTGACGTGTTGGTAACCGGTTTTGATATCATTTTCTTCTGGGTTGCACGTATGATCATGATGACGCTGCACTTTATAAAGGATGAAAACGGCAAACCACAAGTTCCTTTTAAAACCGTGTATGTAACTGGCTTAATACGTGACGATAACGGCGATAAAATGTCGAAGTCTAAAGGTAACGTACTTGACCCACTTGATATGATTGACGGCATTGGCCTTGAAGACTTAGTACAAAAACGTACTGGTAATATGATGCAGCCAAAACTTGCCGCTAAAATTGAAAAAGATACCCGCAAAGTATTTGCAAACGGTATTGAAGCACACGGTACCGACGCACTGCGCTTTACCTTAGCAGCGATGGCTTCAACTGGTCGTGATATTAACTGGGATATGAACCGCCTTGAAGGTTACCGTAACTTCTGTAACAAATTATGGAACGCAAGCCGTTACGTATTAATGAACACAGAAGAGCAAGACTGTGGCTTTAACGATAGCGAAAAACAGTACTCGTTAGCTGATCGCTGGATTCTAGGTCAATATGAAGCCACGGTTAAAACCTACACTGAGCACCTTGATAACTACCGTTTTGATTTAGCGGCGAACACGCTGTATGAATTCACCTGGAACCAGTTCTGTGATTGGTACTTAGAACTAACTAAGCCGGTACTATTTAAAGGCAATGAAGCTCAGCAACGTGGTACACGTCATACACTTATTACCGTACTTGAAAGCTTACTGCGTTTAATGCACCCAATGATGCCTTACATTACAGAGACAATTTGGCAGCGTGTAGCACCACTTGCAGGGCTTGAAACAACAGGCACTAGCATTATGGTTCAAGGCTTCCCTGTTTATAACCAAGCCAATGTTGATTCACAAGCAATGGATGACTTAGAGTGGGTTAAGCAATTCATTTTAGCGATTCGTAATATTCGTGGTGAAATGGATATCAGCCCAAGCAAGCCGTTATCAGTGTTACTAGCCAATGCATCGAGCGACGATGTGCGCCGTATTAACGAAAATGAATCGTTTTTAGCATCACTCGCTAAGCTTGAAGCATTTACTCTGCTTGAAAACAAAGACGATGCCCCAGCGTGTGCAACCTCTTATGTTGGCAACCTTGAAATTATGATCCCAATGGCGGGCTTAATTGATGTCGAAGCTGAGCTTGCACGTATTAACAAGCAACTTGAAAAAGCAGAGAAAGGCCTAGCGCAAGTGCAAAACAAACTGGCTAACGAAAAGTTTGTTAACAATGCACCTGAAGCGGTACTTGCTAAAGAAAATGCTAAGCTCGCTGAATTTACCGATGCTAAAACTAAGCTACTAGAGCAAAAAGTTAAAATAGAAAGCTTATAATTAAACCAGTACGAATGGCTTGCGCCATTCGTAACCAGTTAATTTATAAGTATAAAAAAGCCGCTTACTTCATTTGAAGTAAGCGGCTTTTTTGTGTCTAAGTTCTAGGTTCTAGGCTCTAGGCTCTAGGCTTGATACGACTCTATAAAAGTGGACACTTATTTAAGGAATAAGTGTTATGAAAATCAAAACTAGGCGTAATCATTCTATTGAGTTTAAAACAAAGGCAGTTGAACAATCGTTAGACTCTCCAGATACTGTTAATGTAATAGCGCATCGGCTGGGCATTAATCCTGTCTTATTATCTAAATGGAGACGACAAATGACGTCAAAAAGTACATCTAACCCAATTAAAAACCAAGGCCCTGATAAGTCATATAAAGATTTGGAGCGCCAAGTGCGCAAGCTTGAAAAACAATTGGAAGATGCGCAGTTGGAGAACGATGTGTTAAAAAAGGCGAAGGCCTACTTGGACAACCGAAAAGAATAAGGTTTGAGTATATTCACCAAGCTGCGATAGCTAAGAAAACGATTAAAAAATTATGCACATGGTTGTCAGTATCAAAAGCAGGATATTATAAATGGCTAAAGCACTCATTAAGTCAACGTGCGTCAGAAAACGACTCATTGCTTGAGTTTTTGAAAAAAGTAAGTAGTGATGAGCACTGTATTCCGGGCTACAGAAAGTTGTGGAAAGCCGCTATAGACAATGGGTATGACTGTAGTAAAGGCCGTGTGCAGCGATTACTGCAAAGTATGGGTTACCGCTCAGCCGCGGGTAAACGCCGATATACCCGTAGCGGAAAAAAGCAGGGGCATATCACTGCAGAAAACTTATTGGGTCGTGAGTTTAGTGTTGATGAACCCAATACGGTATGGGTGTCAGACATAACGCAAGTTCGTTGCAGAGAGGGTTGGCAGTATTTATGTGTAGTTTTAGATTTATACTCACGCAAAGTCGTTGGTTGGGCAACAAGTCGAGTTAACAGCGCAGATTTGGTGATTAGAACGCTAAAAAAAACATGGGATGCACGTAAACCTGATGGAAGTCGCTTATTATTTCACTCAGACCAAGGCAGCCAGTATCGTGCAAAAGAAACAATATCGTGGTTGAACAACCGACAGGTAACAATTAGTATGTCGAGAAAAGGGAATTGCTGGGATAATGCCTGCTCAGAAAGCTTTTTTGCTCAGTATAAAAAAGAATGGATGAACAATTTAAATGAACTGAGTCGTAGTGAAATGACAGTACAAAGTCGCTTTTATATTGAAAACTACTACAACTCAGTAAGAATGCATGGCACGCTAGGAAATGTGAGTCCCATGCAATACGAGTTAATGAATTAAAACCCCGTGTCTACTTTATCGGGGTCGTATCAGGCTCTAGGCTCTAGGCTCTAGGCTCTAGGTTCTAGGTTCTAGGTTCTAGGTTCTAGGCAGAATTAGAATGTGTAGTTATACTGCGCGCCTAACAATACTGCATGACCTTTTGATTCAAAAGACCATTGCTGTGGTAGCGTTTCACTTTCTACTTTTTCAGTAAAGTTTTGTGTTTTACCACGTAATACGCTCACACCTAAATCAACATTTGAGTTTTCATCGATCGCATAGTTACCCCCAAACGAGAACCAAAAACGGTCTGTATCAGGGATAGAAATTGATAAATGCTGTTGTGATACTGGTGATTCATCAAACGCAAAACCAGCACGAAGCATTAAGTTTTCGCTGTACTGGTAATCAGTACCAATTGAGTAGCGCATTGCATCAGAGAAATCTTCTGTTTTTTCAAACGCGCTGAACTTGCCACCTGTAGGCATTGTTACTTGTGCTTCTAATGAATCAAAGCTGCTCCAACCTGTCCATAATACGCTGTAGTGAACGCCTAGCTTTTCATCTAACTGGTGAGAACCAGAGAACTCAGCAATTGCTGGCAATGTGATTTCAACAGAGCCTGGTAAAACTTGATTTTGAAGTGGTGATACTGGAAGCTGTGTAAAGTACTCGCCTTCAAAAGTAATGTCTGTTTCTGTGCGGTAATTAAAACCAAAGCGGCTATTTTCATCTAGCTGATACATTAAGCCAACGTTTAAGCCGTAACCCATATCATCACCTTCAAGGTTAACCGCATCAGCACTTGCAGGAATAGATGCAATAACAGGGTTTACAGGAGGTACGAAACCAAACTTACGGATAATCTTCGCTTCTGCGTAAATTGCATTTAAACCAATACCAAAGCTAAACTGCTCTGATACTTTATATGCAACACTTGCGTTCATGTTTACAGTAACAATTTCAGTTTCACCAGCAATTTGGCCAGCTGCATAATCATCGTTAAACTCAGTCGCTAGGCCAAAGTTAGAAAAAGCACCAAAACCAACCGATACTTTATCGTTTACTGGCATAGTGAAATAGCCCGCAGGAATAATCGCGCTTGGTGCGATGCTGTCATCATTTAATACGCTATTATCTAAACCGTAGGCATTACCTGTGCCTGTTAAGCTTACATCTGGGATTACAGCCATAGCTGCAACACTCAGTTGCTTCTCTTTAAACAACGTCATTAATGCTGGGTTACGAGAAACCACAGACGCATCGTCTGCTACAGACGCTTCACCTGCGTATGCGCGGCCTAAACCAGATACGTTTTGTTCAGCAAGCTGAAAAGCCGCTGCAAAGGTATCAGCTGAAACAAATGCCAGCGATGCCGCAATAAGAGTTTTAGTAAATTTCATTGTTGTGTCCTTAGCCAAACTCACTGTTTGGATAGCTATGTGTGTTGTTATTAGGATTTCAAACCCGCGTACACTACCTTAATTTTTTATAAAAAACTCTACTAAAACGTTAAAAAAGGCTAAAAAACACGTTTTTTAACGACACCTTAACAACTATTTAAAACTCATCGGAGTAGAAGTGTGGTATTAGAGTATATACTCTAATAATATTGATTCTCATTTGCATTGACTTGAATTACGTTGCAATTTACACTACCAATGGAATCACCAAGGGAGAAAATAGTGATCATTTTACTTATTATTGCAGGGCTTATTTTTTGTGGTTTAAGTGTTTATTTCTTTTATAAAGCAAATTATTGCGCGTGTACGCAAGCTGGTAAATGTGACAACCCTGTCAATCACTATTGGTTAGCGGCCATTAGCATGGCGGTTATTGCTTTGGTTTTTTGCTGCTTAGCACTGCATGTAGAGTTAGGCACGTTACTGTGGATAACGCTAATGGGAAATTGCTTTTTAGGTGGGTATATTTCTGCTAAAACAAACAGAAAAAGACGATGCAAAAAAACTAAAGCAGTAAATGCTCTTTTAAAAGTCGAGGCAAATTAATTTTATAATCAGCGGGTTTGACACTTGCTTGTATTTTTATTTCATTATTATTTAAGCTCAAATCAATATCTTTTGCGGTAACATGATGGTTATGTTTTGCGTTATAAAAAAGCTTCACTTTAGGTTTGATTGGGTTTGAATGATTCCCCTCTAGTACCAAGGCCAACCGTTCATTGGTTAACTTAACAATAGTACCCACGGGGTGAACACCTAAGCACTTTATAAATAGCTGTACTAACTCTGCGTCAAATAGCTGTTTATTAGCCAACAAATAACGTAGCGCATTTATAGGCTCATCCCCTTCTTGATGCGGTCTATCTGCGGTGAGTGCATCGTATACGTCAACAATCGCCAAAATTCGAGCAGGACGACTTATTTTGCTTTCATCAACTCCTCGAGGATAACCAGAACCATCAAGACGCTCATGATGGTTTACAATCATATCTAACATTAAAGTGGTGATACCTTTTGCACCTTTTAATAACCCTAAGCTTTGTGCAACATGCTTTTTTATTGCCGTCATCTCGTTACCTGTAACTTTGCCAGGTTTAGAGAATATTCCTTGGGGTAATTTGGCTTGCCCTAGGTCATGCATTAGTGCACCCATTGCAAGCTCCTGCACGGCTTCGCGTTTATACCCTAAGTATTTAGCGAATACCGCTGTAAAAATGGTGCAGTTGATCATATGACGCCAGTTATAACTATGCTTATCTTTAATGCGAGTTAAAATGGTCATAGCATGTTCATTGCGAAATACTGAGCTGACTATTTCATTACTTATCTCATTAAGTGCATCAGTATTCAGTGACAAGCCTGAGGTTAAATCACCAAAAATATTCTGTAGTTTTCTGTTGTGGGCATCATAACTAACGCTGGCTTTGGCAAACTCTTGTTGCAAGCTGACAACTCGTTTTTTACTGGCGGGCTTGTCTTGATTTGTAGCAGCGGCTTGTGGTTTTTCTTTTACTTTATATTTAGCCGGTACAGCCACATCACTTTTTGTAAAATCAATAAGAAGCTCTAGCACTCCTTCAGTAATTAAACGCTGAATTATAGATTTATCACGAACCAAACCGCTGGTTTTAATTTTTATACCATCCACACTCTCCTGCTGCTTGGTCACGCTATTTACGTACATGCCGGGGATAAGTTCTGATATAGGTAAGGTAACTAGCATAAATGTGAGGGTTTCTATAATTAAGGAATATTTACTCTAAATAGCATTATTTAGCTATAAAATTCTAGTTTTTGAGTTTAGGGTAATAATAAATTATTAACACTAAAAATCTTTACAATTATTGATAATAAACCATAAGTGCGGGACTGAGTATACGCCTAACGGTGTAAATTAGATTGCTACAAACATTATTTAACGGGGAATAAAATAGTGAGCTAATCTAAATAGCTATTATCGTTTCAAGGGGGGAAGTAAAACGCAAATGGCGCTCTCGGTAGGGATCGAACCTACAACTCAGCCTCCGGAGGGCCACGTGATATCCATTTCACCACGAGAGCACATTTGTTGCCGCCACATCAACTCGCGATATCAATGCTTTAGCATGCGCAATAATAAAGGCATCTTTATATAAATACCAGCATGATTCGTTTACATGTCTATAATTTAAACTATTCACTTAACAAAAGGTAAAAAAAGCGCTATTTATTTATATTCTATAAAAAAACAGTAACGCTTTAGACACATATTATCTATTATTGTCACTGGACGGAAAGATTAAACACGAGGAAGTAATTATGAAGTTAATGTCAACAGAACAAGTTGCTGAGTTTTTAGGCGTAAAGGCAGAGCGTGTTAAACGTCTTGCTCGAGAAAGCTTATTAATCGCTAAATCTGAAGATGATAATGGCGAAATGCAATTTGACGCTGATGAAGTAGCAAAATACAAAGAGCTAGCAGAACGCTTTGGTGGGCTTTAATTACCCACTGATGCTATAAGCTCATCCAATTGCGCGCGCAGTACAACAACCTTGTTGTTGATGGCGCGTTGCTCATACCAGCCAATGCATAACAGTAAATAAACTATCTGGTAGCACTCAAGCTTGTGCATAGATAAGTAAAATTGCTCTGATGGCGTATATGCTTGATAACTTTTAAGCAAAGCATGCTTAGTTGCACTATCTAAGTTAAAACTAACGGCTAACGCAGCAAGATCAAAGTAAACATCATTTTTTTGAGCGTATTCAAAGTCGATTAAATACACGCCCTGCGGATTAACGACTATATTTTCTTTCACTAAGTCATTATGGCAAAAGCCGTGTTCTATAGGCATATTGGCAATGCTTTTTAGTACTTTATCTATGTGCTTATCAAACTCTTTAAACACCAATAAATGCCGATAGGCTTGCAATTCAAGTGCGATATTCATCGTTTGAGTATCTGTCGTATGTGCATGTACTTTAACCAGTTTAGCAAGTAGCGGCATAGCTAAATAAGACTCTGCAACCTCTCCCTCTATATAATTAAAAGCCGCACGTTTATTTTGTTTATCAAGCCAGATAGGTGCAGGGCAAACTTGCTGTTTGCTGAGTTCACACTGAGCTTGAAGCGCGACTTCTGGCCAATATGATTGATAACACTTTAATAAATAAGATTGAGTGTCAGTACGTATTAAAAAGTTATCGTTACTTAAACCATTAACCAAGTACTCTGTTGAGGTTATTATACTAGGTGCTAAAAACGCACTACAAATATTAACTAACTGAGAATGCGGGTTCATAAATTAGAGTTGCGCCATTGGTTTTGCTTGGCTTTGCTCATATTCTTCGTACCACGTTTTAAACCCCCACGCCGCCATAATAGTATAGAATATAAAAAGCACGAGTGTTGGGTAATAACCCTTTTCGTAATACAAATACATTGATGCGGCATCAATCACTATCCAATATAGCCAATTCTCGAGTACTTTTTTAGCCACGAGATAAGTAGTGACTACTGCAAAGCAGGTGGTAAAACTGTCTAGGTAGGCAAAATCTGCATGGGTGTAATTTTGCATCACGTAACCAATCGCTAATGACGCTAGGGTGGTTAATACTATTAAAATGATATGTCGGTTCACAGGCCACGATGTAATCAACCGTTGCGCTTGATTAGCTTTACCTTTTCGCCACACAACCCAACCAAACACGGCCATGTACATATAATAAAAGTTCAGTAATGACTCCATTAGCAACGCGCCATTCCAATACATAATGGTATAAATAAGCGTACTAAAAAATGCCGCAGGCCAGCACCATAAATTCTCTTTTATGGCTAATAATAAATACGCCATTGATAAAGCCACCGCAATATACTCCCAATGCGACATGGCAGTGAAACCACTAAGTATTTGCGTTATAAAATCCATCATTATAAAACGACCGTATTTGTTAGGAGGTTATTCGGGAGATAAATCGCCCGAGATAAATTTACACACAAAGATAGCTTTACCAAATTGCTCGTATGAATGTTTAATCTCTGTACTGATCACTTGCATTACTAAGTCATAATCACCAAATATTTGAGTCGACATGGTATTCGTGATCACTTTGAGCTCTTCATAGGCATTTACTCTGTCGATAAAGCCTTTAATAAAGGGAATATAATCTTGGTGAAGCGGGTATTTACTGATCTCTACTGATAATTTCATTTCAAACTCAACTTTTTAATTATTTGATTTCAACTAATCATTCAACGCAACTTAAATACAGTGTAAAATTACACTAACACTCAATTTAACTGAGCTTATTATGGCACGCAGAATTACCTATACTTTTAAAAATCAACCGCGCGAGATTAACTTCGCAAAAGATAAATACCACGATATGTATCAGGCTATTGCGGCTGCTGAGGGTATTGATTTAACTAACTACTTAAACATGGTACGCCAAATTGAAATGACCTCTAAAGGGTCATCAGCTGTGCGTAACTTTCGTGACCAAGAATTTGCGCGTATGGGCTTTAGCGATATTTACTTTATAAAAGAGTAGCCATACTCATTAAGCTAACATCACGTTCATGTCAGCAATGTAAACTTACCGCATATCTTTAATAATAAATATTATCGCTGGTACTCATAACTTACGCGCGGTGTAATATTACACAATAACTCGTAAGAAATGGTATCAGCACATTGTGCAATCTCTTCTACTGGTAACTCCGGCCCCCACATAATCACCTCATCACCCACTTCGACGTTGTGCACGTTATTACCTATATCAAGGGTGATCATGTCCATGGCTACACTACCCACAATACCGTAACGATGACCATTTATAATCACAGGTGTGCCTTCTTTCGCATGACGCGGATAACCATCACCATAGCCCAGTGCAACCACAGCCAACATCGTAGGTTTATCACTTTGCCAGCGACCGCCATAGCCTACTTGCTCATGTGCCCCCACATTACGCACTGCTATCACCTTAGTAGTTAAGCGCATCACTGGCTTTAATTGATGATCTTTACCTGTGTGATTGGCCATAGGCGATACACCGTAAAGCATTAGCCCAGGTCGAACCCAATCACCATGACCACTCGGCCACGCTATAATTCCTGCTGAGTTCGATAAACAATGGGCTTGCTCAACCTCTTGGGTTAAATTATCAAACAAAGCAATTTGCTGCACTGTTTTAGTATTTTTTACATCATCGGCACAGGCAAAATGGGTCATTAAATTTATTTTGTTTTGTGCATTTGGGCTGGCTTGTAGGCGCTGATAAAACATATCAAACTGCTCAGGCGCAATACCTAAACGATGCATGCCGGTATTTATTTTTAACCAGCAATTTAAGGGCGCATCTAGCTGCGCACTTTCCAACATTTTTAGCTGTATTTCGTCATGAATAATAGTTTGAAAATTATTCGCCAGTAGAATAGGTAAGTCTTCTTGATGAAAAAAACCTTCTAGCAACACAATCGGTTTTGTAAGGCCACCGGCACGCAGTGCTAACGCTTCATCTATACGCGCAACCGCAAATGCATCTGCTTCATTTAAGTGCTGCGCAATAGTGACTAAACCATGCCCATAAGCATTCGCTTTAAGCACGGCCATGACTTTACTATTGGGCGCAAAGCGTTTTACTTGCGCTAAGTTATGTTCAAGCGCGGTTAAATTAATTTCAGCAGTGGCTAAGCGCATTAGTAATCATCATCTACAGCAGGCCCCGCATAATTATCAAAGCGAGAAAATTGACCTTGGAAAGTTAGGCGCACTTTACCAATCGGACCGTTACGCTGTTTACCGATAATAATTTCGGCAATGCCTTTTTCAGTACTGTCTTCGTTGTATACTTCATCACGATAAATAAACATGATCAAATCGGCATCTTGCTCAATAGAACCTGACTCACGTAAATCTGAGTTAATTGGACGTTTATCAGCACGTTGCTCTAGAGTACGGTTAAGCTGCGATAGAGCAACAACCGGACACTGCAACTCTTTCGCTAGTGCTTTGAGTGAGCGGGAAATTTCAGCAATTTCTAAAGTACGATTATCAGACAGACTAGGTACACGCATTAATTGCAGGTAATCGACCATGATCATACTAATGCCTCCATGATCGCGTGCTATACGACGCGCACGTGAGCGAACATCGGTAGGTGTTAAGCCTGAGGCATCATCAACGTACATTTTGCCTTTCTCCATGAGTAACCCCATGGTTGATGAAAGGCGCGCCCAGTCATCGTCATCTAGCTGACCAGTACGTACTTTGGTTTGGTTAATTCGGCCAAGGGACGCCAGCATCCTCATCATAATTTGTTCAGAGG
>Ga0310122_10000637_pt1 | contig 22257 bp, 18 predicted proteins | sample CB6_Bottom_1051__FD_203503 | JGI IMG/M metagenome (GOLD analysis project Ga0310122, IMG submission 203503) | Marine microbial communities from Western Arctic Ocean, Canada - CB6_Bottom_1051 | ecosystem: Environmental > Aquatic > Marine > Oceanic | place: Canada: Western Arctic Ocean | collected...
AGCATCAAGACCATGACAACGAGGGACGGACTCGGCCGATGCGCGGTGGTGACGGGCATCACATGTATAGTGCTGGCGGCCTTGGCGGGGCCTGCGACGGCCCAACGTCGCTACTCCGACTCTCTTTTGCGCCTGTCGACGACTGCGGAGGGCGGCAGTCGAATCGGGCTCGCCATCGACGATGTGGCTGACAACGACGCAGCTGCAGAAGGGGCGATGGTTCGCGACGTGTTTCCTGACAGTCCGGCGGCGTCCGCCGGCTTTGCCGAGGGTGACGTCATCGTCGAGTTCGACGGTGAGCGCGTGCGTAGCGCCAGCCAGCTGACCCGGCTCGTGCGAGAGACACCAGCAGGGCGTACGGTGGGAGCGGCCGTGGTGCGAGACGACCGTCGGCTCGAGCTGGAAGTGACACCCGAGTCGGGAGTCGCCACCTTCGAGCCGCTGCCGGAGCTGCCAGTGCTCGGGCGCCTCGACCATCTGCGCGTGATCCCTGAAGCGACGGAAGGCCTCCTCTTCGACTTTCGGGCCAACCGCGCACCCGCGCGTCTGGGTGTGACCGTGCAGGAGCTCTCGCGGCAGCTTGCCGACTCCTTCGGCGTAGATGACGGCGTGCTGGTCAGCAGTGTCACCGAGGAGTCGGTGGCCGCGGCCGCGGGTCTGCAGGCCGGCGATGTCATTACATCCGTCGACGGCTCTCGGCGGTTGACCCTGGCGAGGAGGTGACGATCGGTGTGACACGTGCCGGGCGTGAGCTCGAGTTGACGGCAACACTCGAACAGGCTCGTCCGAGACGTCGTGGCATGCAGATCTTCAGACGCGATGGCCGGGCCCTCTAGCACTACTAGAGTCCTTGAACGAAGTTATCGTGACATTTTGAGTCAAGTCTGGATCAGGTTATTCTCGTTCGCACCACGGCAGCCTTCGTTCAAGGACTCTAGTCCCCGCGTAGCGGGGCTCTGAGAAAAAGCTCGGCTAGCGCTAGCGAGGCGGAGCCGGGACGGTCTGAGGCGGAGCCTCGTTAGCACTAGCCGCGGGCTTCGGCGGAGGGAGCGGCTTTCTCGGCGGGTGTGTCGCCCGAGAGCAGGGTCGCGAGCTGTGCCGCCATGATCGCGACCGTGGCCTGCACCGCGTCGCTCGACTCCCATCCCTCTCGGAGCTCCGCCGACAGCACGCCGACACAGCGGTCGGCGGCCAGCATCGGCGCCGCCAAGGCGCCGCTGCTCATGTCGTTGCCCGCGACCACCTGCATGCGGGCGCTACGATAGGCGGTGGCGGTGGCGTTGTCGCCGTCCTCGGGGATTGATCCCATCCGCGACAGGGTCCGTGTGGTATAGCCGTGCCCGATGGCGGGGCGCAGCGCGTGACCACTCGAATCCCGGACCCACACGATGACGCCCGTGGCGTTCATGAGCGTGGCCGCCCGAGCCAGTAGTGCGGGGAGCTCGCTGGTGTCCGTCAGCCTGCCCAGGTCGGTGCAGAGGTCGGCAGCGACCCGGAGGTCAGGGACCGGCTCCCGACCTTCATCCCCCGGCGGTGCACCGGTGTCGGATGCCGTGATGGCAGGGAGGGTGTCGGCTTCCTCAGTGCCCGAAATGGGTGCGCGGTCCAGGCCCGAGGCGACCCGGCGGTCGTCCAGCGACAGGCCCAACGTACCGGGGGGGAGCGCCTCGGTGCTCTCCGTGTCGAGCGACTCAAGCGGAATCGGACCGTCTTTGCGTTTCACCGGGGCGAGGAGCAGCACGGCCAGGATGCTGATACCGGCGGCACTGATCGCCAGCGCCGCTTGTGACGAACGCGCCGCACGGATGGTCTCGTTCCGTGTGGTGCGTTCGGCGGCGCGCGCGAGCTCGATGTTTGCGTCGGCTCGGGCGACGAGCTGGAGGCCATCAGTGAAGATGAGGTCCGACGCCAGAAGCGACTGCTCCAGACCGACGTGTTCGCGGGCGCGCCCGTCCAGGCCTTCGAGGTCTGCCACCGCACCTGCCGCCGCATCGAGCGCCTCGACCGAGACTGGGGTGATGGCGAGCCGTCGCAGGTTGTCGAGGCTGCTTCGTACTGTCTCCAGATGACTGCTGGCCGTGGCGATCCAGTACGGTCGATCCTGGCCCGCCGCCACATAGGCTTGCTGAGCGGCGCGCAGATCGCCGAACGTGATGGCGAGGGCCCAGCTCAAGTCGGTGAAGACACGCTCGACGTTCTGTTCATTATCGAGCGCCAGTTGGGAGCGTCGGATCTCATTGCCCGTGAATCCGAGTGTCGCTAGTGTCACGACCACGATAGCGATCCGAACCCAGCGACGTGTCATTCGCCGCTACTATAGCACCGCCGCCTGTTCGCCACCGACAATGACAGCGTCCCTTTCACCGGTCGTGGCCATCATCAACCCGACTGCCGGCCCATCCCGCGCTACGGATTCGCGCCGGCTCGCCGAGCGCGCCCGGCGCGCATTTGCCGAGGCGGGCCTCACCAGTGAGACGGTGTTCACCGAGCGTGAGGGTCATGCACGCGAGCTCGCGACTGACTTCGTGCGGCGCGGGTTCTCGCCGATCATCGCCTGGGGCGGCGACGGTACCGTAAACGAGGTCGCATCGGCGCTGGCGTTTCAGGATACGGTTCTGGGAATCGTCCCCACAGGATCCGGGAACGGGTTGGCCCGCGAGCTGGGGATCAGCCGGCACCCCGAGCGAGCTATCGCGATGATGGCCGAGGGCGTCGACCGCACGATCGATGTCGGAGAGCTCGGCGGTCGCTTCTTCGTCAATCTCGCCGGTATCGGGCTGGACGCCTCTGTGGCCCAGCTGTTCAATCATCTCGCCGGTCGCGGGCTAACCCGGTACGTCCGGGCCACCCTCTCAACGGTCTTCGGCTACGTGGCCGGTACCTACACGTTGACGGTCGCCGAAGAGACCTTCGAGGAACGCGCGATGATCGTCGCGTTGGCCAACGGCCGTCAGTACGGGAACGGGGCGCTGATTGCCCCGCATGCCAGGCTCGACGACGGTCTACTCGATCTGGTTGTCGTCGGGCCCCGCAGCCCACTCGGTGTGCTGCGGGACGCCCGCCGTCTCTTCAACGGCACGATCGATGGAGCTCCGGACGTGAACATGCGAACGGCGAGCAGGGTCACGATCTCCGCCTCGGAGCCGATCCTATTTCACGTCGATGGTGAGGTGGTGCACGGCAGTGACACGCTGACGGCTATCGCGCACCCCGGGGCACTTCGCGTCCGTGTGCCGGGTTAAGAGGTGGGGTTCGGGGCGCAGCCCCGTCGAAGTAAGTTTCTACACCCAGCCCCAGGCTTTCAGCTCCGCGTCCCAGAGGGCGTAGCACACCTGCGCGATGCCGCTATCCTGCAGCACGGCCGGCAGCCCCGACATCGTTCCGAGGGGCTCGATCAGCTCACCGTCCCGCCACCAAGAGGACGCGATATGCCCTTCGAACGGCATGCGCTCGTCCGGGCTCGGTTTGAGCTCGGTCGAGTCGATGCGGACCCGCCAGTTGGCGACGCCCTCTCGGCCGTCCGGTCCAGAGAAGCGCAGCTGGTCGCCATCACGCACGAAGTCCTGGACGCCGGCGGTCGAGGCTATCTGGTTGGCGAATGAGTCCCGTAGATTTACCTCGTCGGGTAGATTCACCTCGTCGGACTGCGCCGCGCACGCCGCTACCAGCAGCCCGCCGATGGCCACTATGGACGCTCGTCTCACCCTGATCACAGGTCGCACCCTACGGGCCGGCGTCTGCGCTGCGCGCGTCGGATCGCCGCCGGAGGATGGCATAGTTCGGCAGACCGATGCCGTCAAGATACTTCAGCACCTCTTTCGCCGGAGAGGCGTTGAGGTCTTCGGCCTGAAATTTCACCTTCACGTAGTCCTCGAGCCCCGCCTCGACAGCCGGAGCCTTCAGGGTGGTTCGGTCCATCGTCAGACAGTTCTTGCACCACGTGGCCCACATGTCGACGAGCACGAGCGTGTCCTCGTGCTGCGCCGCTTCGAGCCCCTGTCCCAGCGATGCATACCACCCCTCCTCGAGCAATTCCTGGACACTATCGGCCACCTCGGCTGGGTCGACCCAGCGCTGCGCAATCAGACCATAGCCCAGATAGCCGTAGTAGACCGCGGTGCCAAGGATGAAGACGCCGAACGCGTGCTTGACGTGGACCATCCAGGGGCCCGGTTTCGGCATGAGCGACAGACCGGCGCCCGCGATTGGCCACGGCAGCGCCATCCCGAGACCAAGGAAGAACGGCAGTGCGAGCGCGATCGTCGTGCCGGTGCTATAGAGATTGCTCGAGAAGACGATCACCTGAATGACCACCGGCGCGACGCACGCCCCGGCCAGCAGCGCCGCGACCGCACCCATCCCGAAGGCGACCAGGAACGACCCGCTTCCACTTCCGCCCATCGTCAGCTTCGATTGCAGGCGCGAGAAGTCGATGGCGAGCACGTCGAACATCGCCAATCCGAGCACGACGAACAGCGCCGCGATGCCGAGGTTGAACCAGGGGGAGGAGTTGATCGTCCCGAAGGAGCCGGCGGTCAGGATGACCACCAGACCAAGGACGCCGTAGACGATCGCCATGGCGATGCCATAGGCGCCACCAAGCGCGAAGCCGCGCATCCGAGACCCGGCCTTCGTGCCGGCACCGATGATCGCCAGGTTGATCGGAATCATCGGCAGCACGCACGGTGTGAGATTCAAAGCGAGGCCGCCTGCCAGGATGAGCGCCAGGATCGCGAGCGGACCACGTCCCTCGAACCACCCTTGCTGGCCCTCGCCAGACTCGGCCGACTCCATGAAGTCGAGAAACGCCTCGGTGTCGAGATACCCGCCGGTGCTACTCAGGACCTCGAAATCTTCGAGGTCCGACAACACCGCGATGTTGTCCTGAGCGGGCACGCTGGGGGCCGGCGCCGGTGCGGGATCGCCTGCCGCCGGGTCGACCGACGTCAGACCGCGGAACAGATCCGGGCGGACGATGTTGAGCGCCTGAGTTGATGGTGCCACGGTCAGCTCGAACTGAATCTGGGCGTTCTCCGGGGTGAAGCACATCCGGTCGTTGCAAGCCTGATAGCGCAATGTGCCCGGGACGACATACGAACCTGGTGGCAAAGCCGCGTCCACGGTCAGCGTCGCGCCGATCAGGAACTCTTCCTCGAACACTGCCAGCTCGTCACCCCCCTGCTGGAGCAGGATCGCCTCGGGGAACGCCACCCCGTCCAGGGAGATGCCGTCGGGCGGGTTCACCGTCAGGACTGTCGGGATCAGGAAGTCGTCCAACGGCGTGTCCGAATTGACGTGAAAACCGGGGTCGAGGGTGACCTCGAGCGCGACACGGGCGGTCGCGCCGGCATGCGCCGCGTCGGTTTCGGCGACCGCGCTGATCCTGACCTCTGGTGGCTGGGCCGCTGCCGGGCTTGTCAGACCACCCAGCAGAAACAGGGCCATCCCGCCGCGCACATACCTGGTCGATCTCACTGTTGCCTCCAATAGGGCCCGTCAAGGAATAACCAAGGTCCTTCCTTGCCGGACCCTTACCGGTTCGAAGCGCCGCCCAGCGGTCCTCGAATGCTCAGATTCTTAGACGCTGCTATCGCGCTGGAAGCTTCATCTCCGCTCTCGCGTCCACCCGAATCATATCAAGGCCTTGCATCAGGGGCGTCGGAGATGCCACCCTTTTGCTCGTGACTCTCCTGCGTCGGGCCACACCGGTTCTGCAGTGGGTGCTAGCGGCCGGGGTGCTGGCCGCGGCAGTCGTGATCGGCACCGTGGTCGTCCGAGAGCGACGTGCCGTGACGGACGTTCCGGCCGGATCGGCCAACGCTGGTCCCCCACCGACAAGCGTGCCCGCCGGGGCCGTCAGCCTGCCGGTGCTGCTCTTCGACGACGAGAAAGGGATACGGCTGGGGGACACCGCGACGCACATTGCCGCCCTGCTCGGGCGCGGCGCCGAGGTCGGCCGATACGACGTGGATACCGCGGCGGGTCGTAAACGGTTGACCCGGTTCTACGAGTATCGTGATCGCCGTTTCGTGCTGGTGTTCACGCTGGCCGACTCACACACCGACCCGCCAGTCACCGCCATCTATCTCCAGCAGTGACTCCGGAAACCCTGCTCAGCATGGCAACTCTTTTCTGACCAGAGGTCTTTAGCTGTCGATCGTCGCCAGCGCCGCGCCGTCGCGGTTGACGCGCACGCGCCCTTGCGGCGGCACGCGCACTTCGGTCACCCGGTCCCTCACCGGGACGACGACTGTTTCCTCTTTTCCCGACCGGTAGGTCAGGTCCACGGTCACCGGCAGGTCGAAGAGCTGCTCGGTCTGCTGCTCGAACCGCAGCACGGTCTCTTCCCCGGTCGCGGTCGTCTCGGTGTGCCACGAGAACGTCAACGCCGGCAGCGCGGCGTCGTGGATCCAGCGGTCGAAGAAGCGCCCGAGCGACTGCCCTGACTCGATCTCGAACGCGAGTTGCAGCGCATCGGTCCCGGCCCTCTGAAATCGCCACTGATGGTAGAAGCGCCGCAGCCCTGCGAAGAATGCGTCATCGCCGACCAACCCGCGGAGCATGTGCAGGACCATGGCGCCCTTGTTGTAGACCAGCGCTCGGTAGACCCGCGTGTCGTCTTCTAGATGCCCAAGCCGGTAGCCGAGGTAGATGGGTCCCTCGTCGGAGTGCCGCATGGCCCAGCGGCGCATTTGGCGGAGGATGTCGGTGAACGCGTCCGGCCCGCTGTCGCGCTCGGCGTAGAGCGCCGCGAAGTACTGGGCCAGACCTTCGCTTAGCCACTGCTCGTGGTAGTTCTTCCAGCCGACCGCCTGTCCCCACCACTGGTGCGCGACCTCATGTGCGAGGAAAAAGGCGGGGTAATTGCTGAAGCTCACCGGATCGGTCTTCCACGAGATATACACGCCCGGGGGGCGGGGCAGTTCGTGGTTCATCACCGCGAAGTAGGCGGGGCTGTGACCGCCCGGCATCCGACTGTCAGTCAGGGTCACCGTGAGCGACGGATAGGGGATGTCTCCCAGCAGCGACGCGTAGAACGCCGCGATGTCCGCAGTCTGACTCGTGATCGTGTCGAGCTCGCTGATGCTCCGCGCGTTACCCTGCGCGTCGACCGCGAGGGTGTCATAGAAGACCGCGCCATCCGCCTGCGGTACCGACGGACGGGTCACGTCGTCTGGCAACCGCACCTGACGAGGCGGCGACGCGTGGTGCTCGAACCGGGAGATCAGCGCCGACAGATAGCGTGCCGGCTGGAGCGCGGCGAACGCGAACCGGCGCGGCCCGTTCTCCGGGGATTCGGCAACCGGCGGGTTGGTGGGGAGTGGGCTGCCGCTGGCGATGACGCCCCACCCGGGAGGCACCGTCAGCGCGAGCGTCGCCGTCGCGTAGTCTGTGAAGAGCGACTGTGGATACCAGTAGCTCCGGCTGCTGTAGACGTAGCGGGGCACGCTCACACCAAACAGCCCCGCGGCTTCGGCCACGAAGAAGCGGCTCGCGATCCAGTTCTCCTCGAGCTGCTGCGCGGGCAGATCTCCTGCATAGCGCACGGTCACGGTGAACTCGGTGCCGCCGGGGACCTCGGACGGCAGACTGATGAAAATGTTGTTCTGTCCGTTCAGCCGGAAGAACAGCAGCGGGCCGAACTCGGCGGACGTCACCGAGGTGACCTCCAGCTCGTCGGCGAGCCGCAGACGGAACGCCATGATTGGCAGCCCTTTGACCCGCATCGCGAGCCGGGTGGTGCCGACGATCTGACAGCCGAGGAGCGTGGGCTCCGCCCGCAGCGATTGTTGCGAGGTTCCGAGCGGTCGGAATGAGGCGCTGATGTCGTAGTCCAGCACGTCGACCGGCACGGCCTCGTCGTCGGCGAAGTAGCGTCCTTGTGTCGCGCGTTTCCGGGCAGACGAATACAGCGAGATGATCTTGCGAGTCTCGCGCTTCTGGAGTGAGATGTCCTCGGGCTGCAGACCGGACTGGGAGTAGGTCAATGTGCCGTGGCGCCGCGTGCGGATCTCGGCAAGGAAGTCGCCGATACCGGGGCTCAGCGACCACAGCCGATCGCTGATCTCCGAGAGGTCCAGTGTGAACGATTGCCCGATGAACTCGTCGAACACCGCTCTGGCTTCTTGTAGCGCATCGGGGTCGACCGGCTGCTCCACCAGCGCGCTGGTGGAGACCCGCGAGTTGAACGATTCCGGGTGCACCCGGATGAACGCCGCCTCGAACGGTGTTTCCAGCACGTCGTCACCGCTGAAAATGCGTATCTGACCGCGCTCCGCTTCCGGCTGCGGAGCGAAACGCATGATGCCTTGGCCCAGCAGCACGAGCCCCGTCACCCCGATCTCGGTCTCGATGACGAACACCGACCCGGTCAGTCTCAGCGACAGGTCCTCACCCAGCACCGCCATGTTGTCGGCGGCGTACTGCCTGGTAGGCGTGACGCTCAGGTGGCGGAGGCTCTCGATCGAGTCAATCTGGGTCTGGTTGCGGATACGCCAGACGGCGTTGCCCTCCTCGCGCACGATCTCGAGCTGCCATGTCTCGAGGCGTCCCCGGGTTCCGGACTCGGAGAACACGTCGACGGTCAGCACGTAGCCGGTGTCGTCGGGGAGGTCCTCGATCGGTACGCGGAATCGTGGCGTGACAGTGGCGCGGTCCACCCCGGGGTGCAGATTCTCTCGCGCGAACGTCTCGGCGGCGTCTCTGTCCGCGGTGACCGCGGTCAGTGCCACGTACGCCGCCGAGTCACCCGTCAGTACCGTGCGCTCGAGCATCTCGATCAGCACGGCGTGGACGGACGCTTCGGTGGTCTGTGCCGCCGCGGGGTCAGCGAGCGCCGCCACCGAGACCAGCACCACAAGGAAATGTCGCATCAGAGCCCTTCGCCTTCCGCGCGAAACCGTTCGGTAAAGGTCGCGATCTGGTCGTAGATCGCCTCGAGCTCCGGCGGTGGCGCAAGGAAGACGATGCGAAGGAAGCCGTCACCCGGCGCGGTGCCGAATCCCGAGCCATAGACACACAGCAACCCGGTCTCCCGCAACAGGCCGAGCACGTAGTCTTCGTCGGTGCGGCCCGGTGGTAGGTCGACTTTCGGCATCGCATAGAACGCCGCGCGTGGCGGAACGCATGAGATGCCTTCGATGCCGTTCAACCGCCTGGCTGTCACCTCGGCTCGCTCGCGGAGCGCGTGGACAAAGGTCGCTTTGTGGTCGTCGTTCCCGGTCAACGCCGCGAGGATCGCGAACTGCATCGGACCGGTGCTGCAGAGGCGCCCGTCAGCGAGCTCGTTGATCGCGCCGAGCACTGCGTCGAGCCGCTCGCCGCCACTGACGCCGAGCCACCCGGCGCGCCACCCCGGTGCTTGATAGGTCTTCGAGATCGATGAGAAGGAGATGATGGGCGCGTCGGGGTCCAACGCAGCGATCGGCGGCACCGGCGCGTCGTAGGCCAGGTCTGCATACACCTCGTCCGCCAGGATCACGATGTCGTGTGTGTCGGCCAGCGCGACCAGCGCCTGGCGGGTCTCGGTTGAGTAGACGGCGCCGGTCGGGTTGTTGGGGTCGACGATGACGATCGCGCGGGTCCTCGGTCCGATCAGACTCTTGATGTGGTCCAGGTCCGGCATCCACCCGGCATCCGGGTCGGTGCGATACGTGACACTGCGGGCGCCCAGCTTGGTCAACGTTGCGGTGTAGAACGGGTATGTCGGCACCGGTACGAGGACCTCGTCGTCTGTGTTGACCAGCACCGACAGCGCCAGCTCAATGCCCTCCGATGTGCCCGAGGTCAGGACGACGCGGTCCGGTCCGATCGGCATGCCCGCTGCCGTATATGAGGCGGCGACCGCTTCGCGGATCTTCCAGATGCCGGCGGCCGGGGTATACCCATTTGCGCCGTTCCGCATCGCCCGTTCCACGGCATCGATCAGGTGCGGTGGGGTGCGGAAGCCGAAGGCGACCGGGTCTCCGATATTGAGATAGGTGACGGAGCGGCCACTCGCCTCAACCCGTCTGGCCTCCGCGACGACGTTGCGGATGGCGTAGGTAAAATTCTTCAGGCGGCTGCCGACGGCGATCGGCGCAGGCATACGGATGGCCATGCGATCATTTTATCGCACACGAGTCGTGCGCCGGTCGCCTGCCGCTGGACTTTCGTCACGAACTGGTAAGCTCCAGGGATGGCGATTCGCACCGAGCTCACCCTTCGGCTCGAGAACACCCCGGGCGCCCTGGCGCGGTTGTGTCAGACGCTTGCCGACGAGAAGGTCAACCTCCTCGCACTAAATCTCGAGGGCTCGGGTGTGCTGCATCTCGTGCCCGACAACCCTGTCCACGCTGCCGGTCTCTTGCGCAGCCGCGACTATGTGTTTGAAGAGCGACCCGTGCTGTATATCCAGCTGCCGAGCGCGCCGGGCTCCATCGGGTCGGCCACCCGGATGCTGAGCGCTGCCGGGGTCAATATCGACTACGCGTTTGCCTCGGCCATCAGCGAGCATGAGATGACCGCGCTCGTCGTCGGGGTCGAAGATGCCCAACGCGCGTCGACCGCCACCGGGATGTAAGACCCGGGGCCGATCACCGGAGATAGGAGACCGCGGAGGGAGCCGAGGGATCGGTGCCCCGATCCGGCGCGCGGGCACTGACAAGAAGTCGCCAAAGCCCTCCAGCCTCCTGATTCCTGTAGGGCTTTCGAAACATGCGTCTTTATATCGAGACGATGGACACCGTGCTCGTGGACCACGAGCCTGACGGACAGGTCAAGCTCGACGGCGAAGACTGGTCAACGCCGACGCTCCAGGAGCGCCGAGCGATTCTGCATGCCGCGCAGACCGAAATCGAGCGACTCCAAGATCTCATGCTGGCGCTCGATCCCGATGCCAGTGGCCACCGGTCCTGAAGCTCCCTTGGATGGACGTTGCTCGAGCGTCAGGGTGCGCACGTGCGCGCCCCGGCGGCGGAGCGGGGCGGCGGCCCCTTGGTATGCCGCCAGTTGTCACCTCATTCGCCGTCGTCGGTGTCGGGGTCGTCAGGCTCTGGTCGTGGTTCGACCTCGAAACGGAGCTTGTCGTCCGCGAGGTCGATCCGCACGGTGCCACCATGTTCCAAGCGGCCGAAGAGAATCTCGTCGGTCAACGGGTCGCGCACTTCGGTCTGAATCAGCCGTGCCAGCGGACGGGCGCCATAGGTGGGGTCGTAGCCCTTCGTGGCCAGCCAGGCGCGCGCGTTCGGCTCCAGTGTGATCGCCACGTGGCGCTCGGTCAGCTGGGTCTCGAGTTGCAGGACGAATTTCTCGACGATGGTCTCCACAACCTCCGGCGTCAGAGTGTCGAAGGAGACGATCGCATCCAATCGGTTGCGGAACTCCGGGCTGAAGATACGCTCGATGGCCGCCTTCGTGCGGCCCTTCCCGCCCGCCGCCCGGTCCTCGCTGAAGCCGATCGGCCGGGTGCTCATCTCGCGCGACCCGGCGTTCGAGGTCATGATCACGACGACCTGGCGGAAATCGGCCTTGCGGCCGTTGTTGTCCGTCAACGTGGCGTGATCCATCACCTGCAGCAGGATGTTGTAGACGTCCGGGTGCGCCTTCTCGATCTCGTCGAGCAAGAGTACGGCATACGGATGGGCACGCACGGCGTCGACGAGTAGCCCGCCTTGCTCGAAGCCCACATAGCCGGGTGGGGCGCCGATCAGTCGCGCCACGGCATGCTTCTCCATGTACTCGCTCATGTCGTAGCGGAGGAACTCGTTCCCCAAGTGGATGGCCAGTTGCCTGGCCAGCTCGGTCTTCCCGACACCGGTGGGTCCGGTGAACAGGAAACAACCGGCCGGCCGGTCCGGCTGACCGAGGCCTGCCCGCGCCCGCTTGATGGCGGTCACCACAGCGGCGACGGCCTTCTCTTGTCCGAAGACCACACGGCGCAAGGCGTCGTCGAGCGTGCGCAGACGTTCCTTGTCCGAGCCAGACGCCTGTTTCTCAGGGATACGGGCCATCCGGGCGACGACACTCTCGATGTCGGCCACCGTCACACGGTGGTGGGTCGCGCCGGTGGGCACGTCTGGTGTCGTCCCCATCGCATCCACAGCCTGGGGATCCACACCCGTGCCGGTCACCGTCGCCGGTACCCTGGCGACGACGTCTGGCGCGGTGGCGACCAGCCTGGCGCCCGCCTCGTCGATGACGTCGATGGCGCTGTCCGGCAGCCGCGAATCACGCAGATGCCGCCCCGCGAGTTTGGCCGCGATCTTCAAGGCCCCCTCGGTGTAGGACACGCGATGATGCTCCTCATATCGCGACCGCAGTCCCCTGAGAATCTCGACCGTCTCGTCGACACTGGCTTCTTCGACGATGACCTTCTGGAGTCGGCGCGCCAGCCCCCGGTCGCGCTCGATGTGCTTGAACTCGTCGAACGTCGTCGAACCGATGACCCGCAGCTCGCCCGCCGCGAGCACCGGCTTGATCAGCGTCGCCAGGTCCATCGTCCCGCCCGTCGTCGCGCCGGCGCCGACCGTCGCGTGGACCTCGTCGATGAATAGGATCGGTGTGGGGCGACTCGCAAGCGCGTCGACCACCGCCTTGAACCGCTCCTCGAAATCACCGCGGAACCGGGTGCCAGCGAGCAACGCCGCGGTGTCGAGTGAGAACACCTCAGCGCCCTGCAGCTGCGCGGGGATATCGTCCTCGAGCAATCGGCTCGCCAGCCCTTCGGCCAAGGCGGTCTTGCCGACACCGGCCTCGCCGACGAACACAGGGTTGTTCTTGCGACGCCGGCAGAGAATCTCGATGGTGCGCTGCAACTCTTCGGTGCGTCCGATCAACGGGTCGAGCTGGCCACGCTTGGCGCGGTCGGTCAGGTTGATGGCGAACGACGTCAGGGGGTCGCGAGACGGCGCAGGACCATCAGCGCCGGCGGTCGCGTCAGCCGGTTGCGCCGGGCCGTCGCCGGCCGGGGACGGCACCTTGGAAATGCCGTGCGAGATGTAGTTCAGGACGTCGAGTCGTGTGATGTCCTGCGATTGCAAGAGCTCCGCAGCATAGGAGTTCGGTTGCTGGAGGATCGCTGCGAGCACATCCCCGAACCGCACCTCATCCTTGCCGGCGCTCTGCACGTGCAGGACGGCCGTTTGCAGCACGCGTCGGAACGCCAGCGTCTGGTCCGGTTCGCGGCCGCGGCCGCCCCGGGGAAACTGCTCGAGCGTGCCGAGAAACTCGTCGAGTGTGTGCCGAAGGGCCGGCAGGTCGCTGCCGCACGCGGCCAGAATCTTCTCACCCTCGGGGTCGTGCGCCAAGGCATAGAGCAGGTGCTCGAGGGTCAGATGCGTATGCCGCCGGGCGACCGACTCCCGCAAGGCGACGTTCAGAATGAGTTCGAGCGCGGCGCTGAACATTCACTCCTCCTCGAGCGTGGCCTGCAGCGGAAAGCCTTCCCGCTTGGCCAGGCCCTGGACCGTCGCGACCTTGGTCTCGGCGACGTCATAGCTGTAGGCTCCGCACACCCCGTGTCCCCCCGTGTGCACCTGCATCATGATCCGGTGGGCGACGGCCGGTGTCTTGTGGAACACGGTCTCCAGCACATGGAGGACGAATTCCATCGTCGTGTAGTCGTCGTTCAGCAGAAGGACCTTGTAGAGCGTCGGCTTCGCTGTCTTCTGCCGGGTCTCTTCGAGGACGCCGTGGTCGGTGTTCGGGTCGCGTGCCATTCCTCCGATCAAACAATAGAGCGCGCAAGTGCGTCAAGCGGGGCCGCGCCACGATCCCCGGCGCGGCCCCGCTTGACGTGCCATTTCTTCCAGCCCCGCTACGCGGGGGCTCGCGGTCTCGCGTGCGAGGATCGCGTCGATCGACGCCGCCTCACCGATGTCCAGCCACATAGTATGATCGCGCCGTCATGCGGACGATTGCGCGCGGTATCACCTATGGCGATCTCATGTTCCTTGGGAAGCCCCGGATCATCGCCACCGCGGTGCTCCAGAGTTCGGCCGGTGTGGCCTTGGTCGACCCCGGACCCTCGACCTGTCTCGACAGGCTGCGCGGGCTGCTGAGCGAGCAGGGCATGGCCCTCGGCGACGTCCGGGCCGTGCTGTTGACCCACATTCACCTCGACCACGCCGGTGCCACCGGCACACTCGTCCGGGACAACCCTGCCATTCAGGTGTATGTGCACGAGCGCGGAGCGCCGCACATGGCGGACCCCGCGAAGCTCCTGCACAGCGCGGGCCGGCTGTATGGTGAGGAGATGGACCGGTTGTGGGGCGAATTTCTTCCGGTGCCGCAGGCCAATCTTCAGGTGCTCAGTGGGGGCGAACGAATCTCGGCGGCCGACCGAGAGTTCGAGGTGGCCTATACACCAGGGCACGCGTCGCATCACGTCAGTTTCTTCGACCGGGCCAGCGGGGTGGCATTTGTCGGAGACACGGCCGGCATTCGCACGAGCGACGATCTGTTCGTCCTGCCGCCCACGCCGCCGCCCGATATCGACATCGCGGCCTGGAAGGAGAGCGCGGCGCTGATCGACCGGTGGGGGGCCGAGACGCTCTTCATCACGCATTTTGGCCCCCACGGCGCCCCGGCGACACATCTGGCGAGTTTGGTCGAGCATCTCGACGGTGTCGCGGCTCTGGCGCGGACGATCGTCGAGCGGGACGCGACAGCGGAGGAACGCGCGGCGCTGTTCACCGTCGAGGCCCGCCGGTATCTGCAGCGGCACATGCCCGATGCCGCGGCCGCGCTCTATGATCAAGCGGCCCCGCTCTGGCAATGCTGGCTCGGGCTGGCACGCTACTGGAAGAAACAAGGGGTCGGAGCGCAGTGAGATCGAGCATGAGCGACCCGCGAATGACCGTCGAGGAACGCGCGCGCGTGGTGGGACTCCTGCAGCAGACCCGGGACGATTTTCTCGTCACGGTGGAGTCGGTGACCGACGCCCAGTGGAACTTTCGCCCGGGCCCGGATCGGTGGTCGATCGGGTTGATTGCCGAACACCTCGGACTAGTCGAGCGGGGACTCTTCAGCCGGGTCGAGCATGCCCTCGGGGGAGATGTCAACCCGGACTGGGAGTCGGTCATCGAGAAGAACGGATTGATCGAGCAGATGCTGCAGGATCGTGATACGCCGCGCGACGCTCCCGAAAGGGTCGTACCGACCGGCACCGTGGGGCGGGAGGAGGCGCTCGTGATCTTTCGCGAGCAGCGGGTTCGGTCCCTTGCGTTCGCCGAGACGACCGCCGCCCAGCTCAAGACGCACACCCTCGACCACCATCGACCAATGTTCGGGACCCTCAACGCCTTTCAGTGGCTGCTCTATATCCCGTTGCATAACCAGCGGCACATCGAGCAGATTGCGGAGATCCAAGCGGCGCCGGACTACCCGAGCGGGAACGAGATTTCTTGAAAACGCGTATGGCTGTTCGGAACCGGACCGGTGCCGTGCTGATCGCTGCGGTAGTCGGCGTTGTTGTCGCCGCGGCGTCTGACGTTACTGCTCAGCAGCAGGTCGCCGCCGCCGCGGCCGAGACCAGCCGCGGGGACTGGCCCTACTTCGGCGGCACCACCGCATTCACGCGATATGCGCCGCTCGACCAGATCGATCGGCGCAACGTGACCACACTACGAATCCTGTGGCGCCGCCCGGCGATCGACCCCGTATTTACCCAGGCGTTCTCGGACCTGACCCCGTCCAACTATCTGCGGTCGACGCCGATCATGGTCGAGGGCATCCTCTATGCGTCGAATGCCGTCGGGCTGGTCGAGGCGTTCGACCCTGGCACCGGTGAGACCATCTGGATGCAACGCCCGCTGACCCCCACACTGGCAGGGGTCGCGGGACGGGCGGCGTATGGGGTCGCCTTCTGGGCCGACGGGCCAGACCGTCGCATCTTCTCTCTGCGCAACACCCATCTGTACGCGCTCGACGCCGACACGGGTCGGCCGATCTCGGGCTTCGGCGCCGGCGGGCGCGTCGATCTGACGCCCGACGGCGCGCGCCGCGCCAATGGTGGCTCTAGCCCGATCGTGGTGGGCGACATCGTCGTGGTGGCCGGCACCATCGACGGCGCTGGGGACAGCGGCGTACGCTGGAAGGGCACCCTACCGGAGAATGTGCGTGGCTACGATGTGCGGACCGGTGCGTTGCGCTGGACGTTCCATGTCGTGCCGCGGCCAGGAGAGTTCGGAGCCGATACCTGGGGCGACGGGTCTCTCACCGAGTCTGGCGACCTGGGGGCGTGGTGCTGTCTCAGTGCCGACCCGCAACTGGGGTACGTGTATGTCCCACTCACTGCCCCGACCGCCGCCTACTACGGTGGGCACCGGCCGGGAGACAACCTGTTCTCGAACAGTCTGGTCGCGCTGGACGCCCAGACTGGCGAGCGGGTCTGGCACTTCCAGATGGTGCATCACGACCTGTGGGAATACGACACGATCGGTCCGCCGACACTGGGCGAGATCACGGTCGATGGCCGTCTGGTTCGGGCGGTCATGCAGCCGAGCAAGACCGGCTTCCTGTATGTCTTCGACCGGGAGACTGGTGAGCCGGTCTGGCCGATCGAGGAGCGACCGGTGCCGCCGTCCACCGTGCCGGGCGAGCACGCGTCGCCGACACAGCCGTTTCCGACCAGACCGCCGCCGTTCGCCCACCAGGGCGTCACCGAGGATGACCTCATCGACTTCACACCCGCACTGGCGACACGGGCGGTCGAGATCGCCGACAGGTTCGTCCTCGGCCCGATTTTCACGCCCCCCTCGGTCATCAGCGACGACGCGGGTCGCACGCAGGGCACCCTGGCGTTACCCGGCTCCTGGGGATCTGGCAACTGGAACACCGGCGCCTTCGACCCCCAGACCGGCATGTACTATGCCTTTTCGCACGTCGTGCCGCGGGTGTATCGGTTGGCGGATGCGTCCGATCGCCCCAACACCGAGATGGTCTACTACAGCCCGAACCGCGACGCGCCGTATCTGGATGGCATCCCGGTCATCAAGCCGCCGTGGGGTCGGATCACGGCGATCGACCTCACCCGCGGCGAGCACGCGTGGCAGGTGCCGAATGGTGGGGGGATTCGGGACCACGCCGCGCTGCGCGGACTCGACCTGCCACCCCTCGGCATTGCCAGCCGGCCGGTAGCGCTGGTCACGGCGACACTGCTGTTCATCGGCGAGGGCGGTAACGTGTTCGGCGGCATCCAGGAGAACATGTGGGGCTCGGTGTTCCGCGCCTACGACAAGGCAACCGGCAGCGTGGTTTGGGAGACCGATCTTCCGGCCGGGACGACCGGCGGCCCGATGACCTACATGCACGACGGCAAGCAGTATGTCGTCGTCCCGATCGGTGGCGCAGACTACCCGGCCGAATGGGTCGCGTTGGGGTTACCCTGAAGGCCGCCTCCTCCTTCTGACTTCTACCTTCTGACTTGCAGGAGGATCCGCCCATGCAGCTTGGCTTTATCGGTCTTGGCACGATGGGGCGCCCGATGGCGCTACACCTGATGCACGGCGGCCACGCCATGTCGGTGTACGCACGGCGCCCCGAGGCGGCGCACCCGCTCGTGGAGGCAGGGGCCACTGCCTGTCCCACCCCGGCCGCCGTCGCCGAGCGAAGCGACATCGTCTTCACCATGGTCACTGGCACCAGCGATGTCGAACAGGTCGTCCTGGGCGAGGACGGGGTGATTCATGGCGTCCGGCGCGACGCACTCGTCATCGACATGAGCACGATTGACCCGACCGCGACCCGGGCCGTCGCGCGGACGCTCGAGGCCGAGACGGTCGCGATGCTCGACGCCCCGGTGTCCGGTGGTCCCCAGGGTGCCCGTGACGCGGCGTTGACGATCATGGTGGGTGGTCCGTCGACGGCGCTGGAGCGCGCGCGCCCGTTGCTCGAGCTCTTGGGTCCGACCCTCATCCATCTCGGTGACGCGGGCGCCGGTCAAACGACGAAGGCGTGTCATCAGCTCGCGCTGCTGGTGACCGCGCAGGGCGCGGCCGAGGCGCTGACTTTGGCGGCACGGTGCGGCCTCGATGTCGAGCGGGTGCGCCGAGTGCTGATGGGTGGAATGGCGTCGAGCCGCGTGCTCGACTTGTTTGGTGCCCGCATGGTCTCGCGCGACTTCAGCGCCGGAATCGAGTCACGGCTGTATCACAAGGACCTCGACATCGCGCTGAACCTGGCCCACCAGGAGGGCACCGCGCTGCCGGCGGCGGCCGTGACGATGCAGTTCATCAACGCCCTCGTTGGCCGGGGCCGTGGCGGCGACGACCTGTCCGCTGTGATCACCGTGGTCGAGGAGCTGGGGGTCGGGTCAGGCTAGTGGTCTGAAGATTCCTGTTCGGCCGCTGGGCTCAGGAGAATCCGTTCACGCGGTCGGCGCCAGCCGGTTCTGATCTGTGACCCCACAACCGGTCCAGCAGCCAGCCGATCCCCCAGGGCCAGCGTCGCGCCGGCACGTGGGGCTCGTCGTTCGCCGCGTCGGAGGTCGTGTCAGTCCGCCGACCTTGAGCGAGATCAGCGCTCGTCGACCTGCGAGCGTCGGCCGCGGCCGTCTGTAGTCGTAGGGTGACCTCGGCGGTCGTCCGTTCCGCGGGTGCCATGAGCAACAGTGTTGTGGTCAGTGTCTCATCCGTGGTCTGCCCAGGCTCGCCGACGAGCTCGATCTGGGCGGACAGCGTCATCCCGAACACCTGCTCGGTCGCCGCGATCAGACCCATCCTGAACCGTGGATACACCCGTTCGAGCGCTTGCGCCGGCGTTCCGGTACAGACGGTCAAACGTTCGAACTGCTCCAGAAAAGCCTCCGGGACGAAGGAGCACGAGATCACCCCGTCATACGCACCACGCGCCTGGGTCTCCGCCATCCGACTCCGCGGGACGGTCGCGATGACCTGCGTGTTGGTCAACGTGCTCGAGACACGAATCCTCCGGACCAGGGTGTCTGCGTCGATGATTCCGAGCTCGCCGCCGACGAACACCAGCCGGGGTATGGCCTTCCAGACACAGGGTCAGCGCGTCGGAGCCTGACGAGGCCTCCAGCACGGTACAACGGGGTTCGAAGAAGTCCGTCAGGAATCGCCGGTAGTCCGCGTCGCCCTCTGCGACCTGCACTGTGACGTCCTTGTCGAGCGTCAGGTGCCCAAGGCACCACCGGCCTGTCTATCCGAGTCTGGTGCCAGGGACTCCAGCACAGACCTGAGTCGCGCTGCCACCTGAGTCGGTTTGAGCGGCTTGATGAGGTAGTCGTGGATCCCCAACGCGACCGCTCGCTTGACCGTCGCCGCCCCACGCTCGGCGGTCAGCATGATCACCGGCAGGGAACTGTGGGTGGACGCTCGAATTGCCTCCAGCGCCTCGAGCCCGCCCATGATCGGCGCCGGGTTGTCGGGTCATCGTCCGCGACGAGTAACGGAAGCTCGTCTGTTGGTGAATCGCCAGCAATGACGTGAAATTGAGCAGACCGGCACGTTGACATCTCGCGAGGCTCCGCCTCAGACCTGTCACGGTAATGTTGTTCAAGGCGTCTAGCGGCGGGTTGTTGCCAGGCGCCTGCTGGCCGTGGGGCGCCCGACGAAGACGGCGGAGCGGGCCTCACCCACGTGAGTGTCTGGGGGTGAAGTAGGGGCTGCTACGGCAGCGCGAGCGTGACCACGGTGTTGGTCGCCACCACCGAGACATACTGCCTGCCGTCGATCTGATAGGTCATCGGGCTGGCTCTGATGCCGCGTGGCGCGTCGAACCGGAAGAGCTCTTCGCCCGTCCGGGCGTCCAGCGCGTAGAACCCGCCGTCCTCGACCCCCTGGAAGACGAGGTTGCCCGCTGTCACCATGTTGCCGCTCGCTCCGATCGAGGAGAGTGCCGGTAGCACCTGCTGCCAGGCCTGTGCGCCCGTTACCGGGTCGTAGGCCGACACCGTGACGCTCGGCGGATAGTCCTCGCTGATGCGGTCGAGGCCGGAGAAGCTTTCCGTATGTCCACGTGAGTCCGGTCCGGGCTCGAGGGTGTCGCCGACCGGGTTGACCACGAGCGCGATGGCGCCGTTCTTCCCGGTGACATACACCAGCTCGGTGCGTGGGCTGAACGACGGCGATCCGAAGCTCGACCCGCCGTGCGGGACGATGACTTCCTTGCTGATCCAGTAGGGGCTGTAGAGCTGAGCCGAGCGCGCCGCCAGCTCCGGGTCATCGAGCTCGACAAACGTCGCGCACAGCGGACTCATCGGTACACCGGCGGCGTTCTGCGGAATCGGCTGTGTCGGCCACACCTGCTCGCCTGGGACGTCGGTCTCGGTGGGGACGACGGTCTCCACCATCGCGTGGAGCGGCTCACCTGTGGCTCGATCCCACATGTAGAACAGGCAGTTCTTGCCGGCCGCGGCAATACCCCTGATCGGTGTGCCGTCGTCATCCGTGACGTCGAACAACACCGGGCCGGTCACGTGGTCCCAATCCCACAGGTCGTGATGCACCGCCTGGTAGTACCACCGCAGTGCCCCGGTCTCAAGGTCGAGCGCGAGGGTGCTGTTGCTGAACAGGTTGATTCCGGGCCGCGCCGACCCGTCGTAATCGGGCGATGGGTTTCCGGCGTTGACATACACCATGCCCAGAACCGGGTCGATCGCGGGCTGGGTCCAGATACCGCCTCCGGCACGCGCGCCGGTACCCCACGTGTCGCGCGCAATCTCCCACCCGTCGTCCTGTGGGCCCTGTGGGATCGTGTTGAATACCCACCTGATCGCCCCCGTCTCGGCGTCGGTCGCAATCACCAGCCCGCCCGGGATATGCCCTTCGGAGAGCGCCGCCGCGACATACAAGGTGCCATCGTGGTGGGCCGGTGGCGTCGTGATGCGATACCCGATGCTGACCGGGTCCAGGTCGGGCGGGTAGTCGTCCGGATACTTCATCTGTAGCGCGGCGCTGACGACCGACAATACCCCCTGGTTACCGAACGATTCGACCGGGCGCCCCGCGGCGGCATCCACCGCATACAGATCCGCACCACGATACGCATAGACGTTGCCGTTGGCGAAGGTCGGCCCACGGACGGGACTACCACCCGCCGATCCAGCGTCGAGGACGGTCGTCCACAGCTCGGTGCCGGTGGCTGCATCGAGGGCGAAGAGCGTCGAGCGCGAATGGAGATACATCACCCCATCGACCACCAGCGGCGTGGCCTGCGCGATGTTGTCGGCCGGGCCGGCTTCGAACGTCCACTGTTCCCGGAGCCGACCCACGTTCGTGGTGTCGATCTGGTCGAGCGGCGCGTATCGGTTGTTGTCGAGGTTGAGGTTCTGGCTGGCCCAATTGGTCGAGCCCTGCTGGGCAAGCGCCGGCGTTCGCGCACCGGTGGCCAGGCTCATAACGGCTGCGGCCGCGACCAGTGTGCCCGTTCTGCGTCGATTCCACCCGGGCGCGCTCATTTACTGCGCGGCCTCCTGCGCGCGTGCGCCGCTCAGCGAGTTCGGGACGGCGAAGTTGCCCTCGTGGCACGCATACTCGAACTGCTGATACGCGTCGTCCCGCTTGTAGGGGAAGGCCACCGTCCACGGCACGCTATAGGTGTCGGGGTCGTCAACAGTGAGCTCGTAGTTCAGCGTGTCCTTGTCGACGAAGGTGAATCGCTCGACCATCCGCCGACCCTCATGCTGCGGGGCTCGCGACCCGGGCGCTCGCATGTTGCCGACCGCCTTGAAGTTGGTCGACTCGACCACCAGGGTGTTGCCCTCCCAGTGCCCGCGCGGATTGCCTTCCCACTGGGTGATGTTCGTGTGCGCATGCTGGCCGGCGTCGATCGGGATGATCCGCGCATTGTGGATCATCTCGCTGTGAATGATGATGTGGTTCTCGGTCTGTACGAACAGCTTGCCGTTGTTATACGCGGTCGGCATCATCATGCCGAAGACGCCACGCGAGAGACAGCGGTCGCCCGACTCCATGTTCGCGAAGGTGTCGTGGAGATGTTCGCGATAGTAGCCGACGCTGTCGCGGGCCCCATCCGTCATGGTCGGTCTCTGCCCGTCCGGGGGATGGATGATCAGCGCGGGCGCGCTCCCGGCGACCGGCTCCTTCCAGAACCAATCGAACCAGTAGTTCGCGTAGGCGCCGACGCCCCGGCTGTTTTCGTGTCCGTCCCACGTGACCGCCTTGGCGCGGTCGGACCGCGCCGTGAACAACGCCAGGCGTTCCTCTGCCGTGAGGGTTTTCCCTGCCAGATCGGCGGGGAGCTCGAGTGGCACGTGAGATGAGCCGACGTTGTTCCACATGCCGTTGATGTCCG
>Ga0310122_10000638_pt1 | contig 22254 bp, 14 predicted proteins | sample CB6_Bottom_1051__FD_203503 | JGI IMG/M metagenome (GOLD analysis project Ga0310122, IMG submission 203503) | Marine microbial communities from Western Arctic Ocean, Canada - CB6_Bottom_1051 | ecosystem: Environmental > Aquatic > Marine > Oceanic | place: Canada: Western Arctic Ocean | collected...
ACGATCCGGATTTAGGCGAAGCGGTGTTTACCGCGCAAACTGATGTTCAAGATGGCCACTACGGCACCTTCAGTATCGATGCAGACGGTGAGTGGACCTATGTGCTCAACAATGACCACGCGGATGTCCAAGCGCTGGACGCTGACTCAACTCCAATTATTCGCACCTTCACGGTAGAAACTGCGGATGGCAGCACGCATGAAATTCAAGTAACCATCACGGGCTCCGACGACGCGGCGATTATCACGCCAAGCATTCCGGGTGATGATAAAGGCGCGGTGCAAGAAGACGTGACGTTAACGACCGGCGGCAACCTCAATGTCGACGATCCAGATTTAGGCGAAGCGGTGTTTACCGCGCAGACCGATATTCAAGATGGTAACTACGGCACCTTCAGTATCGATGCAGACGGTGAGTGGACCTATGTGCTCAACAATGACCACGCGGATGTTCAAGCGCTAGATTCAGACTCTACTCCAATTGTTCGTACCTTCACGGTAGAAACTGCAGATGGCAGCACGCATGAGATTGCAGTAACCATCACGGGCTCAGACGACGCGGCGATTATTACGCCAAGCATTCCGGGTGATGATAAAGGCGCGGTGCAAGAAGACGTGACGCTGACCACGGGCGGTAACCTCAATGTTGACGATCCGGATTTGGACGAAGCGGTGTTTACCGCGCAAACTGATGTTCAAGATGGTAACTACGGCACCTTCAGTATCGATGCAGACGGTAAGTGGACCTATGTGCTCAATAATGACCACGCGGATGTTCAAGCTCTAGACGCCGACTCTGATCCCATCGTTCGCACTTTCACGGTAGAAACTGCGGATGGCAGCACGCATGAGATTGCAGTGACCATCACGGGCTCAGACGACGCGGCGGTTATCACGCCAAGCATTCCGGGTGATGATAAAGGCGCAGTGCAAGAAGACGTGACGCTGACGACCGGCGGTAACCTCAATGTTGACGATCCGGATTTAGGCGAAGCGGTGTTTACCGCGCAAACTGATGTTCAAGATGGTAACTACGGCACCTTCAGTATCGATGCAGACGGTAAGTGGACCTATGTGCTCAATAATGACCACGCGGATGTTCAAGCTCTAGACGCCGACTCTGATCCCATCGTTCGCACTTTCACGGTAGAAACTGCGGATGGCAGCACGCATGAGATTGCAGTGACCATCACTGGAACAGACGATAAACCTGAATTTGTCAGTGGCAACAACGACTCGCATGGCCTAAACAGTTTGGGACTCGTTGATGATGATGTTTATTCATTCTCTGTGCCTGAAAATAGCCAAGGTCAAACTGTTGGTCAGGTCGGGGCATTTGATGTCGATAGCGCAAGTCAATTGACCTATTCTCTTAGCAATCATACCGACCTCTTTCAGATTGATGCTGCATCTGGTGAGATTTCATTGAAATCTGGTGTATCACTCAACTACGAAGACAATGAAAGCTACAGTGTAGATGTGCTCGTTGCCGATGAGTCCGGAGAGACAGACACCGCTCAAGTACATATAAAAGTCGGTGACGTTAATGAAGGTCCGACTGCTCTAGATGACAAAGGCATCACGACTGAAACCAAAACATTAGATTCATCGAACTGGATAACCAGCAACGATATCAAAGTCGATGTCTATGTGATTGACAGTGTGACTGGAGAAAAAGTTGCAGATGCAACTCTGGCAGATTACACCGGGGATGGTGACAATAAATACGGTGTGCATTCTGAACTTGATAACCCTTCTGATCGTGTTCAATCTGGCCAAATTGGTTACGATGATGCAACTCAGAAGAGTGAAGCGATGAGTTTCACTTTTGCTAATAATCAACTTGCTAATCATGCACAAGTTGAAGTTAAAAACTTATGGACAGATACAAATAATGGAAGCTGGGAACCGGGTATTGAGCAAGGCGTATGGAAAGCCTATTTTGAGGGTGAATTAATTGCAACAGGCGTATTTGAAGGAAATCGTGGTGGTAGCCAATTAGTTTCTATTGATGCCTCCGGACGCTACTTTGATACGATTGAATTGTCTGCAATTGGCTATAAAGATGGGGTTGTTGACCCTAAAGGTTCCGAATATTTCGTTACTGAAGTGTCTGCTGATTTAACGTCTTTCGATAGTAATTACCACACACACGGAACTGGCCTATTAACTTTAGATGTGCTCACCAATGATAGTGATCCAGAAAACGATGAGTTAACTATTGTTGATTACCCACAGGCGGACTATATAACGCTTCAAAACGGTCAATTTGTTTTTGATGCCGAAAAGTACCTAGATAGCTTACCGTTAACAGAGCAATCATTAAGTGCAGGTGAAGTTAAAACTGTAGAGTTTGAGTACACTATTCAAGATGAGGATGGGTTGCAGGATACAGCCAGCGTCACCGTTACCATAATCGGAGAATCTATTTCACTTGATAATGAATCAGTTACTCTTGAAGAATCTGACTTAGGTGCGAATCAGACCGTATTTGTCGAAGGTGAACTTGATGCAGATCTTGGTTCAGCGGAAGAAGCGGAGTATCGATTCGATAGTACACAAGATCTTTTTGGTTTAACGAGTAACGGTTTGGTAGTCCAGTTTGAACTTTCTCAAGACCAAACAGAATTTAGTGCGTTTACTGAGGTTAATGGTCATCGAGTTGATGTGCTTTCGGCAAAGATTGATCAGGCTACTGGTGAGTATCAAGTATCGCAACATGCGGCACTTGATCATCTAGAACAGGGTAATGATTCATTGATGCTTGAGTTAAATATCACGCTAGATGTCGGTCATCAAGTGGAGCAAGCACAGCTAAATATTGAAGTGGTTGATGTTGTTCCTGAAGCTGGAGTTCATCAACATACGATAAAAGATGTGCAACCTCAGTCTAACTCGGTCGTGATTGCACTAGATGCATCTGACTCTATGAAGGATACCGTTCTGGATTCAAATGGTGTGCAAACGACAAGATGGGATCTAGCACAAACTTCAATAAAAAGTATGTTTGAGAAATACCATGAACTGGGAGATGTGAAGTTCCAAATTGCTACTCACTCTGGTTCTCCAAGCGGTAAAATCTCTAGTTGGATCGAGTCAGAGCAAGACATTACAGATTTCTTTGCTACTGTATCTCCATCTGGTTGGACACCTTATTATGAAGCGATTGAGCAGGTTGAAGACATCGTTTCAGCTGATAGTTTCTCTAGCCAAGTCGCGGGTTCTAATACCCAGTTGTACTTTATCTCTGATGGGCAGCCTTCAGATTTCAGTGGCTGGACTCGTCAAGATTTCTATTCCTCTCAAGCTCGAACAAGCTTAATGGATGACTTAGACCCGGCGCATTTTAGTAGCCAATCACATTATGATGACTTGTTAGCTGGCCGAGTGGCTCCGACAGATGCCGAAGAAAAATTGATTCTAGAATTAGCGATGGAAAATGGAATGTCAGCTAATGGGCATACCTTTAATAATATTTGGGCGCTTGGTATTGGTGATAGTGCTTCTTTGAATTATCTCAAACCAGTGGCGACTAGTTCTGGTTCTGCATTGGTTGTTGACGAGTCAAATGTAGAGAATGTTTTAGTGACTACCGTTCCTGGTGAAGTTCAAAGTGATGTTTTTTCTCAAGTTGGCGGTGAAATTCAATGGGTTAATTCTATTGAAATCAAAGGTGAAAACTACCAGTTTGATAAACAAACAGGCACAGTATCGAAAACGGATGTTAATGGGATATCTTCTCAAGTTTCAGAACATTCTCTGCTTGAAGTAGAAACGAACTTTGGCCAGTTAACGATTAATTTTGAAAATGGTTGGTATGACTATAAAGCGAATAATGTCGATGGTGATCAAAGTGAAAGCTTTGCATTCAAAGTCATTGATGCTGATGGTGATATTGCAACTAACGATATTACAATAAATATCAAAGACGGTGCCCCAGAATTTATTTCTCCAAACGATGAAGATCAGATTCGAGGCTCTGATGGACACGGTTTAGCAACCACCGACACCATTAGTTTTGACGTTGCTGAGCATGAGAGCGGAATTTTGGTTGGTAAAGTTGCAGCATTTGACCCTGACAACGATACGATCACTTATACCCTTAAAGGGGATGATAGTGACAAATTCCGCATAGACAGTAATACGGGAGAGATTTGGTTAAAAGATTCAGACGCTTTAGATTTTGATCTTTCTTCAGCTCATGAATTGTTCGTAGAAGCAAGTGATGGCAGCGACTTAGATCAAACTACAGTTACTCTGAATGTCGTTGAAAATAGGGCGCCGGAGAACACAGCAGTAGTTGGTTTTGCTGAAGTAGAAGAGCAACCTATCAATAAGATCACAGTTGTGTTCGATGTTTCTAGCAGTATGACTCGGACTTTTGATGGGACGAATACGTATAGAGATAGTGGCTTACCGGATGAAGTTCTTGCTTCACGTACAGAGTCAAGAGCGTATAAGGCAGCAGAAGCTCTACATGAAATGGTTGAAGATCTAATACAACAAGGTGGAGCTTCAAATAGCTACATTCGCTTGGTTAAATTTGCAGGTGAAACTGAAGAGCAAAGTTGGTTTGAACTTGGTGACGTTCTTGAGATGACACGTCCGCCAGAGCTGAATGGGCGTGAGCTCACGGACATGACTTACCTGACGGATGTCAATAAGTATGTGAATGAGTGGTGCTGGATCGACAATAGAGGAATGAACACCGATTACAATGATGCCTTGGAAGCTGTCATGGCACCAAGTGATAGTTCTAATCGTTTCCCGTGGCAGGATGGCCTAAACGATCAAGGTGAACTGGATTGGGATCTTTTACTTAAAGAGCAGCCAATCGAGAGCCATGATTCTATCTTCTTCATGTCAGATGGAGCTCCGAACCCTAGAGACGGGGCTGTGGTTGCTGATGACCTAAGTGACCGCTGGGAGCAATATGTTCAAGATAACCAAGCTTCTGTTTATGGTATTGGTATTGCGACGCGTGGTGACGAAAATGTTGCGGATGCAATGAATGGCATTACTGATACTGTCGTATATGTAGACTCTGGAGAAAGTTTAGGACAACTGCTTAAACATTACACGCCGGAGCCTATTGCTGGTGAGTTATTGTCGGGTAGTTTCGATCCCGATGGTGATACGCTACAGGTGTCTACTCAAACTAATGACTTTAGATTGATGAATACCGAGTTTATGGGCTTTGATACACCGCCCAATGTGACCTCTTCTGTTGCTAGTGAAAATGGTCTTCTGAGTGTGACAACAGAGTTTGGTGTCTTGGAAGTATACTCAAATGGAAGTTATAACTTTACCCAAGACGAGAACTTTAACTTGTCGAATGGTCAGCAAATAAATATGAATTTTGCTTTTGAGGTTACGGACGGTAAAGGGCAAAACAGTGACAATGTATTTAGTTTAATTCTAACCGAAAAAGGAGCAGTCCCTGTCATTCAAGAGAGTGTGACACTTTCTGGCGATGAGTTGGGTAATACGATTCTTGGTTCTGAAAGTATTGATATACTACTCGGCCAGCAAGGCAGTGATACCTTACATGGTAACCAAGGGGATGACTTTTTACTTGGCGGTGAAGGTGATGATGTACTCATTGGTGGCTTAGGTAATGACATTTTGACGGGGGGAGAGGGCAAAGACGCTTTTGTTTTTGAGCAAGACTCAGTGGATGGTTTGTCACGCGATACTATTACTGATTTCACTTTTGGTGATGACAATATTGACCTTACAGACCTTCTTGACCTGACTGGAGATGATGTTACTAATATGGAAATGCTACTAGAGCATGTTACAGCTTCATTAACTGCGGATAGTAGTATTGAGTTAGCGATCGAAGCGGAATCTGGCCAATCTGTTGCAGTTGAGATGACCAACTTGGATTTATCAGGCTTCGATATGAGCGCTATGACAACATCCAATGAAATTGTAGAGCAGTTGTTCCAACAACAAACTTTTACGTAAAAACGTGGTTTAACTTGTGTTGAACAGAGTAGAAAGCCAATCAATTGGTTTTCTACTTGCCTGAAGATGATATGCGTTTTTAACTGGCTGCTCTAGAGCTCCAGGCAGTAGGATTAAGCTATAAGCGAATATTTATTTAATTCGGGGTCATCCGTATTATTAAGCTAAGTACAATAGTATAAATAGTCGTTATAATGATGCTATTAATAGAACCACATATAGTAAATAGATGTACGTACTAGAGCTTCAATTTGAGTGTTTTGATAACACAACGGTCAGCGCTGTCGATAAGGCAGTTAATGGCTTGATGGATGCACTTCGTTATAACGGCCAAGTGTTGGGGCGTGAGTTTCCAATCGTGATGGGTGACGGCGAATTTTATGTTCGCGTTGTGTGCCCTGAGCAAGACAGCTTGCACCCACGTAACCATTCAGATTTCGTAAAAGTCTGTTTTGATCGCTTGTCTAATGCGAGTCTTCTTGCTCCTAAAATGCGTTTGCTGGGTCGAGATCTTAACTCTGAAGAAGTGGCTGAAGACGAAGAGCCGAGCTGGCAGGTGCTGTACACGACGTTTGTTCATACTTGTTCACCGCTGCGTAGTGGCGACAGCTTATTACCGATCCCTTTATACCGCAATCCACCGACTTTTAATGGTGACCATAAAGCTGTGTTGAAATGGCAGACTGAATGGCAAGCCTGTGATGAAGTACAAATGGGCGGGGGTTGCCGTGCTGAACATGCAACGCTGACCGAGATTAGCGATACCAAAAGCGTATTGTTCAAACGCGGCTGGGGCTTGAGAGGGCGCATTGAGTACCTCACTAAGATCCCAACGTATTACTACTTATACCGTGTGGGCGGCATTAGCTTAAAAGCTGAAAAAGAGCGTAAATGCCCACAATGTGGTGGTGAATGGCTGCTAGATGCGCCAATCCACGACATTTTCTATTTCAAGTGTGACGACTGCCGTCTGGTGTCGAACATCTCTTGGGATCATATTAAGTAATCCATTTCGCTCTATTCTAGATTCAAGGTATCGAAGTATGAGCCAATATTTCGATACTTGTTCCTCTGCTTTTCTCCTTGCTAGCTTCCCGTTTATTTCTCTTTTTATCCCTTAATTTTGATCGTTTATCAGTATTGGGAAAACCAATCTGGTCGAACGAATTTAGTACTTAAATACGTCCATTCTGTGTTTTATCTCTCGCTCTGTAGCCCTCAAGTATTCACCAGGATAATTCCACACCCATCAACTTTTGATCATTTCAATAGTTAACTGGATCACAGTAATCAATCAGTTCTCTTTCAATTTATATTCTTCTCAATATAAATGGGATCGATCCCATGGGAATGTTCCCATTTATAAAAATAACCTGATTCTAGATCTGAAAGGAATGGACGATGAAACTGTTACCTATTGCTGCTGCACTCTCTACTGCTTTACTTGCCCCTAATTTATACGCTGATGAAACCACGCCATTGGAGTTCAATGGTTACATGCGCGGAGGCGTTGGCCTGAGTAATGAAGGCGGCTCAAACAGCAAGTGGGAGGTGAGTAAAGTTGGCCGACTCGGCAACGAAAATGACCTGTATGGTGAGTTTGGTTTTAAGAAAGAGGTGTATGCAGAGGACGACGTTTCATTTTTAGTTGATTCCATGTTGTCGTACTGGCAAGGCCAAGATGAAAACGCGGCGGATAAAAGCGTTGATGTGGTGCAATTGAATGTTCAGGCTGTGGGGCTTTTTGAAGATAAGGACATTGGAATTTGGGCGGGTGAACGTTACTACCAGCGTCATGATGTGCACATCGTTGACAACTACTACTGGGATGTCAGTGGTATTGGTGCTGGTGTTGAACACATCAATATGGGCCCAGGTAAATTATCGGTAGCTTTGATTCAAGACACCGTTACGGGTGATGTATTTGATGGCAAAGAAACCACAGCCATGATTGCAGACGCGCGCTATGCCGGGATTCCACTGTGGAATAATGCTGATCTTGAGGTCGGTATTGATATGAACTTCGCCAATGAAAAACAAGGTCAAACGATCGACGCGGATGACAGCGTAATGTTAACGGCAAGTTTGAATCAAAATCTTACTGGTGGCTTCAACAAAACGATTCTACAGGTTGCTAACTCTGGCTATGCCGAGCAGATGACAACTTTTGGTACCGGTAAGGGCATCGTACGTGATGCAAACAATAATGACGCCGAGGGTTTCCGATTGATTAACTGGGGCGTGCTTGCGGTTGGCGAGAACATCGAGTTTGGCCACACAGTACGTTATGCAGCATCAACCGGTGTTGGGGCCAATAATAGCGATGATGATTCTTTCAGTGCGGTAATTCGCCCGCTTTACAAGTGGGACAAGCGTATGCGTACCATTCTTGAAATTGGTGGCTTTGTTGAAACTATCGATAACAAAGATGGGGCGGGTGGTAAATTCACAATTGCTCAGGCCTGGGTTCCACAAGTGGGTTTCTGGTCTCGTCCTGAATTCCGTATCTTTGCGACTTATCTAAACGATGCTGAGAATGACAATGCCTTCGGTGAAGGTAAAAACAGTGAAATGAGCGTTGGTATGCAAGTGGAAGCTTGGTGGTAAGTCGAACTTTCTTGTAAATCATAACCATTAAAAAAGGGGCTGATGTTATGTCAGCCCCTTCGGGTATCTATAGGTTGCTGTCGCTTAGTTGATTACCAACCTTTAACTACGCCACCTTGGAAGATATCAGAAGCTGCGTTGTACACTTCTTCAGTTTGGTAAGCTTTTACGAAGTTCTGTACGTTTTCAGCGTTTAGATTTTCTTCACGAGAAACGATTAAGTTTACGTATGGAGAATCTTTGTCTTCAACGAAGATGCCGTCTTTTTGCGGAGTCAGGTTGATAGAGCTCGCGTAAGTTGTGTTGATGATAGACAGTGCAACATCATCAAGAGAACGTGGCAGTTGAGCTGCGTCTAGTTCAACAATCGTTAGGTTCTTAGGGTTACCCACGATGTCACGAACGGTTGCTAGAAGACCTGCGCCTTCACGAAGCTCAAGCAGACCTTGTTGTTCAAGAAGAAGCAGAGAGCGACCTAGGTTAGTTGGATCGTTTGGTACTGCAATACGAGCACCATCTTGGATTTCGTCTACCGATTTCACTTCTTTAGAGTAACCCGCGATTGGGTAAACAAACGTGTTACCAGCGATTGTTAGCTTGTAACCACGGTCAGCCACTTGCTGATCTAGGTACGGTGCGTGTTGGAATGCATTGATATCGATAGAACCGTCATCTAGAGCTGCGTTTGGTGTTACGTAATCTGTGAACGTCACTAACTCAACATCTAGGCCGTACTGCTCTTTTGCTACTTTAGCTGCTACTTCTGCAACTTGTGCTTCAGCACCTGCCATTACGCCAACTTTGATTTTAGAAGTATCCACTTCTTTCTCGCCACAACCTGCTAGTACTAGCGCTGAAGCTGCCGCTGCGATAGTCAGTAAACCTTTAAGGCTAAATTTCATAATAATCTCCTTTTAATAAATCTATTTAATTTGGTTCAGACGACTCTTGTCTTAGATAGTTTGCGTTTTAACGCTGAGTCTTTATCTGTGGTCAACGCGGCGAACCAATGAATCACCGATTGATTGAATAATTTGTACCAGCACAATCAACATTACTACTGTCACAGCCATGATGGTCACATCGTAGCGGTGGAATCCGTAACGAATCGCGACATCACCTAGGCCACCGCCGCCTACAGTTCCGGCCATTGCTGAGTAGCTCACCAGAGTCACTAACGTAATCGTTACTGAGTTGATGATAGTCGGAAGTGCTTCAGGAAGCAGAACCTTATTGATGATTTGTGTTGGTGTTGCGCCCATTGATTGAGCTGCTTCTACTAGACCTGTTGGTACTTCAAGTAGCGCACTTTCGATAAGTCGAGCCACGAATGGGATAGCGCCAATTGTTAGTGGAACAATCGCTGCTGTTGTACCGATGAAGGTACCAATCAACATCTTAGTCAGTGGGATGATTGCAACCATCAGTACTAAGAAGGGTACGGAACGGCCTACGTTGACAACCGCACCAAGAATTTTGTTTAGCTTGGTGTTCTCTAACAGACCACCTTTTTTAGTCGTGTGTAGAATCACGCCTAATGGGATACCGACAGCGAAACCAACGATGCCTGCAACAGCAACCATGTAAAGAGTTTCGCCTGTTGCGCCTAATAGAAGGTTACCGTTAAGGCTGATCCAGTCAGCAATCTCGTTGAAACTAAAGGACATAGCCAAGCACCTCTACTTTTACATTGTTGTCGCGTAGGAATTGGATAGCAGCATTATCATCTGCTTCATTACCGAACAATTCAGCAACCATCATGCCGAACTTCACGCCGCCGGCGTAATCAAGGTCAGAGCTTAAGATGCTAACGTCGATGTTGAATTTGCGTGCGATTTGCGTCATCAACGGAGCATCGACCGTTGCACCTGTAAACTCAAGGCGTACCAGTGGATAGCTGCTGTTTACGCGAGTATCTTGCAAACGTGCTTGGTAATCTTCAGGAATCGTTAGATCGAGAGTTGAACGAATGAACTGATGTGCCAGCTCTGTTTTAGGGTGTGCGAATATTTCACCCACTGTGCCTTTCTCTACTAGCTCACCATCACCAATGATCGCTACTTCGTGACAGATGCTTTTAACCACATCCATTTCATGAGTAATCAGTAGGATAGTGATTCTCAACTTACGGTTAATTTCACGTAGCAGCTCAAGAATAGATTGAGTCGTTGCTGGATCCAACGCACTGGTCGCTTCATCACATAGCAGTACTTTTGGGTCTGACGCTAGCGCACGAGCAATCGCGACACGCTGCTTTTGACCACCACTTAAGTTCGCAGGGTAGGTATCACGCTTATCCGATAGACCAACAAGCTCAAGTAGTTCACTCACTTTCGCTTCAATCGCAGCTTTATCTCTACCAGCAAGCTCTAAAGGCAGTGCTACGTTGTTAAATACAGTACGAGAAGACAGCAGATTGAAGTGTTGGAAGATCATGCCGATGTTACGGCGAGCTTCGCTGAGTTCTGATTTGCTGAGTTTTGTCAGGTCAATACCGTCAACAATCACTTCACCTGAGGTCGGGGCTTCCAACATATTTACACAACGGATCAGGGTACTTTTGCCTGCACCTGAAGAGCCGATAACTCCAAAGATTTGACCTTGAGGTATGTGAAGGTTGATATCGATTAAGGCATTGATTTCTTTAGTGCCTTGATAAAAAACCTTGTTGACTTGATTCACTTTAATCATAGAGAAACCCGTGCAGGTGGAACAGAATAATATGTCGATAGCTCGCTCGATTTACAGACGATGCTATGGTGTTCTATGATCTAAGTCAATAGATATTTTTACGTCTAGACGGCTAAACGTCGATTGTGTTGCTAAGGTAGAAACAAATCGTTAACGAACGCAAAACTAAATAGATAGTGATGAAGCAAATAAAGCGTGTAATAATTAATGATTAATAGAGAGTTGATAGAGAACTGAATTTTGTCTAAACCTGCTGTTTTTTTAGATCGTGATGGTGTGATTAACGTTGATCATGGCTACGTACATGATGAGCATGACTTTGAATACATCGATGGTGTGTTTGAAGCGGCAAAAGCGTTTAAAGATATGGGCTATTTATTGGTACTTGTGACCAACCAATCTGGTATTGCTCGTGGCAAGTTTAGCGAAGATCGTTTTCTTTCTTTGACGCAGTGGATGGATTGGAACTTTGTCGATAATGGCGTTGAGTTAGATGGTATCTATTACTGTCCTCATCACCCTGAACACGGCATTGGCGACTATAAGCAAGATTGTGAATGTCGCAAGCCTAAACCTGGTATGTTCATTTCAGCGCGCGACTTTCTGAAGATTGATATGGCTAACTCTGTCATGATTGGCGATAAAGCTGAAGACATGATGGCCGCAGAAGCCGCTGGTGTTGGTACCAGAGTATTGGTGAGAACTGGTAAACCCGTGACTGAAAAGGGTGAGGCACTTGCTAGTGTCGTGCTAGATAGCATTAAAGATGTACCAGCTTTCCTGAAAGGCTGATACATTTTCCTATCGTTAACAGGCTTACTTATTACGTGGGTTCTAACCAGTCAACTGGGGTGCTAACCCATCAATAAGATATCAGCGCCGTTAACTATATAAAGATGAGGAACGCAGTATGAAAGCATTGTTGGCAGCATCTCTATGTACGGTAGCGTTAGTCGGGTGTTCTAAATCCGCGGCGCCTGATGGTGCAGTTTCGGACGCTCAATTCGTGACTTATCAATGTGAGTCTGACGCTTCATTTAAGGTCGCTTACCTTGGTAATGAAAAAGCGGTATTACGTTTGCCAGAGAATGAATATCGCCTAACTCAAATAGCAGCAGGTTCAGGAACGAAGTACATCTTAGATGATGGAACCTCTGAACTGATCAATAGCGTCACTTTACGCACTAAAGGTGACAACGCACGTCTAGAACTTGGTCGTGTCGTCTATAAAAATTGCCGAAAGTAAGTCATAGTTAACTTCTAGGATTTACAAACAGTTAAGTGAGGGGGTATGCCCTCGCTTTTTCCTCTCTTCCCTTTAACGTTAGACTTTTTATGAGCAAAAAACTCACTATTCTCGATATTGCTAAGCTGTCCGGTGTTGGTAAGTCAACCGTATCTCGCGTTCTGACCAATGATCCAAAAGTGAAACCTGAAACACGTGAAAGGGTGGAAAGAGTAATTCAAGAATCTGGGTACTCGCCTTCAAAGTCTGCACAGTCTATGCGCGGTGGCAGTCAAAAAGTCATCGGCGTAATCATTTCTCGTCTGGACTCTCCTTCTGAAAACAAAGCGGTAAGTACGATGCTGGCCGAGTTGTATCGAGCGGATTACGATGTGGTGATCATGGAAAGTCAGCTTGATAGAGAAAAAGCCAATGAACATCTGCAGGTTCTCAAGCGTCGCAATGTAGACGGCATCATTGTATTCGGTTTTACTGACTGTGATATTCCTGCGATTGAAGCTTGGGAACACAAAGCGGTGGTGATTGCTCTGGATACCGAGAACGTGACGTCGATTAACTATGATAACCAACAGGTGATCAATAGTGCGTTAACGCATTTAGCAGATCAGGGGATCTCTGAGGTTGGCTTCATTGGCGTTGATCCTAGTGACAAATCAACCGGTGAACTGCGTCTTAAGGCTTATCTCGAGTGGTGTGAAAATACAGGTTCAATTGCGAACTATCGTACTGGTCAACTTCATCATGAAAGCGCTTATCAGTTGGTGGATGAGGTGCTTGCTCCTGCGACTCAAGCGATTGTCTGTGCGAGTGATACACTGGCTCTTGGCGTAATCAAACGTCTGCAAGAGTTACAACGTGAAGATGTGGTGGTGACTGGCGTTGGTGGCAATGATCTTCTCTCCTTCTTGTTCCCTCGAGTATTTAGCATTGATCCTGGATATCAATCTGCGGGGAAGTTAGCCGCTAATCTATTGATCTCTCAGCTTTTAGGCAATGCAGAGATCTCTCATCACACTCAATCTCCTATCCTATAATCCACTCAATCAAGCGAAATTGAACCGCTTAGATTAAAATTAGAGTGTGATCTCTTTCAATTAATGGGATTGTTCCCATTTTAATTTATTATTCATGAGGGCATTATAATACCCGTAGTTGGGAATGTTCCCATAAATCTAAATCGAGTGGTTATAGCTGCATGGTTTAGAAGAGTAATTGAATGAAACCAGGGTGGGGTAGTATGAGTAAGATAGCGAAGCAAGACGTTGCGCGTCTTATCGAGTTAGTCGGTGGCAAAGAGAATATTGCGAGTGTCAGCCATTGTCTAACTCGACTGCGTTTTGTATTGAACGATACGGAACAAGCGAACAAAGCAGAATTAGAGAAGCTTAAACTGGTAAAAGGCTGCTTTACGAACGCAGGTCAATTCCAAGTCGTGATTGGCACCGAGGTTGATGAGGTGTACGCACTTCTGATTGAGCAAACGGGTAAAGATGCATCATCAAAAGATGAGGCGAAGTTGGCTGCTCGTCAAAATATGAACTTCCTTGAGCGTGGTATCTCCCATTTAGCCGAAATTTTCGTACCACTGCTACCTGCCATTATTACTGGTGGTTTGATTCTTGGTTTCCGTAATGTGATTGGCGACATTCGCATGTTCGACGGCAAAACCTTAGTTGAAATCAGCCAATTCTGGGCAACTGTTCACTCTTTCTTATGGTTGATTGGCGAAGCTATTTTCTTCTTCCTACCGGTTGGTGTGTGTTGGGCAACGGTTAAGAAACTCGGGGGAACGCCAATTCTGGGTATCACACTCGGTGTGACCTTGGTTTCTCCACAGTTGATGAACGCTTACATGATAGGTAAATCGGTACCTGAGGTGTGGGACTTTGGCTTGTTCGTGATTGAGAAGGTCGGTTATCAGGCTCAGGTGATCCCTGCGATGTTAGCGGGTGTGGCTCTGGCCTTCATTGAGACCAACCTTAAGCGTATTGTTCCTTCTTATCTGTACCTTGTTGTCGTGCCATTTGTCTCGATCATCTTATCTGTGATTCTAGCGCACGCTTTCATTGGCCCATTCGGTCGTATGTTAGGTGATGGTGTGGCATTCGCGGCTAAAGTGGCAATGACCGGCGACTTCGCGATTCTTGGGTCAGTAGTATTTGGCTTCCTATACGCACCTTTGGTGATTACGGGTATTCACCACACAACCAACGCTGTTGATCTACAACTGATGCAAGACTTAGGTGGCACACCAATCTGGCCTTTGATTGCTTTATCAAACATTGCACAAGCATCAGCTGTAGTTGGCATCATTATTTTGAGTAAGCGTGAAGGCGAGCGAGACATCTCGGTACCAGCAGCAATCTCTGCTTACCTAGGTGTAACAGAGCCTGCGATGTACGGCATCAACCTTAAATACAAATTCCCAATGTTGAGCGCAATGATCGGCAGTGCCGCAGCGGCTGCAATCTGTGGTAGCGCAGGGGTGATGGCGAATGGTATCGGTGTTGGTGGCTTGCCGGGTATCTTATCGATTCAACCTCAATATTGGTCGATTTACTTAGTCGCGATGCTGGTGGCGGTTGTACTGCCGATAACGCTTACATTGTTCTTTTATAAACGAGCACAGATGAAAGGCGAGCTAGAAACCGCCAACGCGTAATGCATTTAACAAGCGATGACTTCAGGTAAGTCATCGCTTTTTCTCTTATTTATAGCTTTTTCTTTTAGTTATAACGGCTATTCGACCATGATTCACATGGTGATTTTTATTTTATATTTTCTGGTAAGTGAGTGTTAGAGATGGCGATGACTGAACATGATGAAAGCTGGTGGAAAACCGCAACCATCTATCAAATCTACCCAAAGAGCTTTTGTGACAGTGGCAGTAAAGGTACTGGCGATATCAAAGGGATCATTTCGAAACTGGATTACCTCAAAAACTTGAGCGTGGATGCGATTTGGCTAACCCCTGTTTACGCATCTCCTATGATCGATAATGGCTACGATATTTCAGACTACTACGCGATTAACCCTCAATTCGGCACCATGGAAGACTTCGACTTGTTACTGTCTGAAGCGCATCAACGTGGCATCCGTATCGTGATGGATATCGTGGTAAACCATACTTCAACAGAGCATGCATGGTTTCAGTCTGCACTGGGTGACAAAAACAGCCCATACCGTGATTATTACATCTGGAAAGACCCAGTAAACGGTCAAGCACCAACCAACTGGCAGTCTAAGTTCGGTGGTAATGCATGGGAATTAGATGAGGCGACTGGACAATACTTCCTACATTTATTCGCCAAAGAACAGGCTGACCTTAATTGGGAGAACCCGGTTGTACGTGAAGAAGTGAAAGACGTTATCAGCTTCTGGGCTGAAAAGGGCGTCGATGGTTTCCGTCTCGATGTCATTAACCTGATTTCAAAGCAGCAAGACTTCCCTAATGATGATATTGGCGATGGTCGTCGTTTTTACACTGATGGCCCACGTGTGCACGAATACCTGAAAGAGATCAGCGAAGCGGTATTCCAGAAGTACGGCAGCGTGACTGTAGGCGAGATGTCTTCAACCACGTTGGAGCATTGTCAGAAATATTCAAACGTTGATAACAGCGAGCTATCGATGGTGTTTAACTTCCACCACCTTAAGGTCGATTATACCAATGGTGAGAAATGGACCAACGCTCCCTTCGATTTCTTACAGCTCAAGTCAATCTTTAACCACTGGCAAACTGGCTTGAACGGAAAAGGTTGGGGTGCACTATTCTGGTGTAACCACGACCAACCAAGAGTCGTGAGCCGCTTAGGTAACGATCAACAATATCGCGTTGAATCAGCCAAGATGCTTGCTGCGTCAGTCCACATGATGCAAGGCACGCCGTATATCTATCAAGGTGAAGAGATTGGTATGACCAACCCAGGTTACACCGAGATCAGCCAGTATCGTGATGTAGAGAGCACAAATATGTACGACATCATGGTGAACCGTGATGGCGTGGCTCATGAAGATATGATGGCGATTTTAGCGCAGAAATCTCGTGATAATTCTCGTACGCCAATGCAATGGAACAATGAAACTTACGCAGGCTTTTCACAATCACAGCCGTGGCTAGACGTTGCGGATAACTACACCGAGATCAACGCCGACCAAGCATTGGAAGATAAAGACTCTGTATTTTACTTTTACAAGAGCTTGATTGAGTTACGTAAAGAAGTGCCCGTGATTACTCATGGTAGTTATCAAGACTTATTGCCTGAGCACCCGTCGGTATTTGCGTATTCTCGCGAAAGTGATAACCAGATTTTGGTTTGTATTAACAACTATTACGGTGAAGAAGCTGAGTGCGTTCTACCTGAGCATTTTGAGATGGTGAAGGCTAAGAGTCTGTTGTCCAACTATCATGTGAGCGAGAGTTCAGTTAAGTCTCATCACCAAGTACTACGACCTTATGAGACGCGCATTCTTTTGATTGAAGATTAACCTTGTTTCTATTTTAACAAACCTAGTTCTTACGTCCCCCTAAAGATTTAGGCTTTTACAAAAGGCTTTGGAGTGCTCCCCAAAGCCTTTTTTGTTGCTTGTGGTTAGTCAGCAGCTACGCTCAGGTTCAGCGAATCTAAGTCAGGGCTAGCTAATCGAAGTCAGTATCGCTGCTGATTCTTCGGTCGTAGATTGCTCTACAGACATCAATTCAATCTGTTCAATTAAGCCGATGCTTGGGTTGAACCAGCGCTCTGATGATGTGCCAAATTCTGCGGAATCCATGCCTTCACAGTTGATGTTGTAGGTGTTTTTCTCTGTTAGGTTCGCAGCTTCGATTGATTTATCAGAGATCGTGAAACTCTTACGTACACCTGTTTCTTCAATCTGTTGTTGCCATGTGACTCGGCACGAGGCGTCAGTTGGAAGGCTTGCTACCCACGAGTGATCTTCAAAGTCATTTAGCATGTTAGCGACTGCTTCGCCATCTAACGTGACTTGTAACGAAACGGTTTCTTCACTGATATCAATGATCGGGTTGCTCTCTTTTACGTCTGTTCCTTTCAAACGGAACATTGGGCTGCTGTACATCATTCTTGTGATGTATTGGCTACCAATGAAGTAAGCGTTGGTGATTTCGTGTAACCCACGGTCCGGACCTGCAAAATAAATGCTGCCGTCTTCTTGTGTACCTTCAGCATGCGTCATGATGTCTTCAGAAACATAAAATTCGGTGATGCCGTAATTGATCAGGTCATTGATAACTTGAACGACCGCTTCATTGCCGGCCTCTTCTTGTAACCCTGCAATAATGAGCTCACCGCTTACAGGTGTGAAGTTCATTGTCATCACGCCTTCAGTCTGACCATCTTTGGTAAACGAGTAGCCCAATGTTGTTTCTGGTTTAGGGGAAAATGCAGAGCTCGCAATCGGGTAATCAACCTGACTGCTTGGACCTTTATTACCATCTGTAGAACCAGAAGAAGAGCCGCCGCCGCCACAACCATAGAGAGCAAAGAGAGAGGTCGCTAGCAGCGTCATTGTTTTTTTCATGTTGAACATTCCTAAAGTTGGAAGCCTTTGGTGGGCCCGATGTTTTTAGGAATGTTATTGTTTGAAGAGTAAATAGGGCAAAAAACGAAGTCACATAAGATCTTAATTTATGTTTAAGTTATTTATTTTAAATGGTTTTTTGTTTTGATTTGAGATCTGTTGCCCAACAGCTGTGCAGTAATTCAGCATTAAGCTTTCCCACTGTTTTATGATAAGTGGGTCTTTAACGCTTAGCTTCAAGCTCTTCCAAGGTTGCAGGCAGGTCGATTTTGATTCTGGTTTGGATAGCCGGGCGAATAGATCTTCGGATGGAACCACTCTCAATAAGGCAACTAGAGACTCCATGTAGTTCAGGCGAAACTTCTCCATGTTGTCTTGCTTATAAGCGATATGAGATACCATCATATAAACCAACGCATTTTCGATCGTAGAGTTGCCTGAGGTATTGGTCAGAAGCTCTTTTGCGGTTTGCAGGTCTCTTAGTTTGAAATGAATGATACCAAGCCACAGCTTCAGTTCGTCTGGTAGTCGGTTAAAACGAGTTTGAACAAGGTTAGTGAACGCGACGAGCTTCTTCTGATCTGTTTCAAATAGCGCAAGTTGACGCGCAATCAGAGTCGACGTCATGGTATTGAGCTTGATGTCATCCAGCGCTATGGCTTTTCCACTTAGTAATTCGCTGACTTCGGCATTTTCGACTGACCATTCTGGCGGTAATGGTGCTGGCAGTGCAAAGTAGTTAGCTAGCTCTCGGTTGATCTCCATAAGGCTGCTGCTGATATTATTGACATCAATAGAGTAAACACCACCAAATGCGAGCTTCCCTGAGTTTGGGTAAATCAGGCTTATCTTTGCGATAAGGCGTTTGTCCACTTCTTGATCTTTGAGCTGAATGTTAAGCAGGTAATCACTGGTACGCATGTTCTTTGCGCCCGGAAAGAAGGGAGAGCTATCAATAGGGTCAAGGAAGTAGCTTGGCGCATCTTGGTTAGCAAGATCGGTGTAGGCGTATTCAATCTGTTGTTGAAGTAATAGTGCTTTTACGACTTTTCGGTATTTTCTGGAATTCTCACCAATGGCATCCAATCGGTTCAGGAGAAGCTCAACCTTAGGAATCAATCGTTGGTCACGTTCAATTTCTGAAGCGCGAGTGGGAGATTGCCAAAGCATGTAACCCATTACCGCAGTGCTGATCAGCAAAGCCAAAGACACCACGACTAACCAAGGGTTAACGGGATTAGATCTATTCCCTTCTTGACTGACTGGAGATTCCAGTTCTGCATCATTCGGTGCAGTTTCAGGGGAGGTCGCAGCAAAACTAACCGAGTTTGGGTTTAGAAAATAGCCTTTACGTGGGTAAGTCACTAGTATTTTGGTTGCGTCGCTATCAGGCAGGTGTTTTTGAAGTACTGAACGTAAGGTACTGATTCGGTTAGTCAGAACATTTTTGGAAATGAAGTTGCTTTGCCAGACAGATTCAATGATGTGCTCGGCGGCGAGCGGTTGACCAACGCTGGTAAGAAATAACTCTAAGAGCTCGATAGAACGAGGCTCTAAATCAATGACCTGCTCGTCGCAGCTTAAGACTCGTGTGTTGGGGTTGAACTCCAAGCCTTCAATAAAAATAGAGGCTTGTTGGTCTTTGGCGCTGGAGAGGTAATCTTGCATAGAAAAGGCGACGGTTTATAAAACCTAAATTCTAGCTGTTTTTGTTACTAAAAACAGCTAGTAATTCATAGGGGGATGGGTATTAAGACGCGTAATTCACCGAGTAACGAGTAGGCTTGTGGTTCATTGCTAATACGATGTTCAATACTGCGGTGCCCAATACCGAAACGGCAATTACCCAAGGCGATACGAAGAAGCAAGACGCAAACAGAATACAGGCATCAATGCCCATCTGAGTTTTACCTACAGAGATGCCATAGCGGTCTTGGATGAACAAACATAATACGTTGAAGCCACCCAAGCTTGAGCGGTGACGGAATAGGATTAACATACCTAAGCCCATTAATAAGCCACCGGCAACAGCACAGTAGATCTCGTTATGAACTTCTAGTGAGATAACTAGGTATAAATGATCGGCAAACACAGAAACTAACGCACCAGCAATTGCACTGCTAATGGCAAAACTACGGCCAAATCGTTTCCATGCCAATAAATAGAATGGACAGTTGGCCACAAAGTACAAAATACCGAAGGTTACAGGTAAGAATTGACTCAAAAGCAGAGCCAAGCCAGTAGTACCACCGGTAAGCAGGTTCGCTGACTGTAAAAAGAAGACGCCTAACGCCACTAAAAACGTGCCAGTGAGAATAGCTACCCAATCTTCTTTACGTGAGTGTTTTTCCATCGTTTTAATAATTACCTAACCAATAAAGGCGTGCATAGTAGAGAAAAACCTTAGCTTTCGGTAGCTTGAGGGGCAAAATTAAGGTAAACCTATGTAATCTGCGTTTTACAGGGTGTAAAGCGTAAAATTGACAGTAAGCGTCATCTTTGGTTGGATAAGCTTAATAACCATGATGAATCTTATATGTGATTATGAAAAAACTGCATGATAAAATTGCAATTAGCTCTTTATGACCTAGATCAAATTATGTAGAATGCGTCACATCAAAACGGTGACGGAAACGTTTGCTTTCGGTCGTTGTGTGGTTTTTTTGAAACTTTCAGTACAATCTGAGTCAGGAGATACAGATGCTTAAGCGTGACATGAACATTGCTGATTACGATGCGGACCTATTCGCAGCTATCCAAGAAGAAACTCTTCGTCAGGAAGAGCACATCGAACTTATCGCTTCAGAAAACTACACAAGCCCACGTGTAATGGAAGCTCAAGGTTCTCAACTTACAAACAAATACGCTGAAGGCTACCCTGGTAAGCGTTACTACGGTGGTTGTGAGTTCGTAGATAAAGTTGAAACTCTAGCAATCGAACGTGCATGTGAACTGTTTGGCGCTCAATACGCGAACGTACAACCTCACTCAGGTTCTCAAGCAAACAACGCTGTATACATGGCACTACTGAATGCTGGCGATACTGTTCTAGGTATGAGCCTAGCGCACGGTGGTCACCTAACTCACGGTTCTCCAGTAAACTTCTCTGGTAAGCTTTACAACATCATCCCTTACGGTATCGATGAAGCAGGTCAAATCGATTACGAAGAGATGGAAGCGCTAGCTATCGAGCACAAACCTAAGATGATCATCGGTGGTTTCTCTGCTTACTCTCAAGTTTGTGATTGGGCGCGCATGCGTGAAATCGCTGACAAAGTAGGTGCTTACTTCTTCGTAGATATGGCTCACGTTGCCGGTCTAATCGCTGCAGGCGTTTACCCGAACCCAGTTCCACACGCTCACGTTGTTACAACAACAACGCACAAAACGCTTGCTGGTCCTCGTGGTGGTCTTATCCTTTCTAACGAAGGTGAAGATCTTTACAAGAAGCTAAACTCAGCAGTATTCCCTGGCGGCCAAGGCGGTCCTCTAATGCACGTTATCGCTGGTAAAGCAGTAGCGTTCAAAGAAGCTCTAGAGCCAGAGTTCAAAGAATACCAAGCTCGCGTAGTTGCTAACGCAAAAGCAATGGTTGCTGAATTCCTAGCACGCGGTTACAACATCGTTTCAGGTTCGACAGAGAACCACCTGTTCCTAGTTGACCTAATCGACAAAGACATCACAGGTAAAGAAGCAGATGCAGCACTAGGTTCAGCTAACATCACAGTGAACAAGAACTCAGTACCAAACGATCCACGTAGCCCGTTCGTTACTTCAGGTATCCGTATCGGTTCTCCTTCTATCACTCGTCGTGGTTTCTCAGAAGCAGACGCGAAAGAGCTAGCAGGTTGGATGTGTGACATCCTAGATAACATGGGTGATGAGTCTGTTATCGAAGCAACTAAAGCAAAAGTATTAAATATCTGTAAGCGTCTACCGGTTTACGCATAATTTTTTCTGCGTAGTAATTTGAACTTCGTTGTCGAGCATGCTCACTTACATCCGTAAGCTCCGCGTGCTCTCCTAGAATTTCAAACGACTACTTTGAAAAATACGATTTGAAAGGCTCCTGTTGGGCTGTCTCTTGATCACAAGTCTGGTTAATCAAGAGACTTAGCGAGTTCATACCCTTCAAGGATGGTTTGTAACCTAAACCATCCTTGCCATAACGTCTTTATAGAAGCGCGACCTGTTCGCTTG
>Ga0310122_10000639_pt1 | contig 22230 bp, 20 predicted proteins | sample CB6_Bottom_1051__FD_203503 | JGI IMG/M metagenome (GOLD analysis project Ga0310122, IMG submission 203503) | Marine microbial communities from Western Arctic Ocean, Canada - CB6_Bottom_1051 | ecosystem: Environmental > Aquatic > Marine > Oceanic | place: Canada: Western Arctic Ocean | collected...
TTTTTCCCTTGTGTAAGGTGATACCACCGATGAGCTGGACATCGAAGTGGCGCAGACCAAGCGTCCGGCGGGAAGCCTCCCTGACCAGTGCGAACGCTTCCGGTAACACGGCGTCCAGCTCTTCGCCATTCGCGACGCGCTCGCGTAACTCCGGCGTTTTGGCGGCCAGTGCTTCGTCACTGAGATCCTTGAACTCAGGCTCAAACGCATTCGTCGTCGTGACAAACTCACCGTAGGTCTTCAGCAGCCGTTTGTTGCGGCTGCCGACGAGATCGGTGAAAAAGGTAGAGAAGAATTTGAGCAAACCGAATCCCTGGAGGCAAAAGTCAGGGTCCGTATTCTACGGACAGATGAGGGTCTTGGGGACCGGCAGATACCGATGAATCAAGCAGAATCGATTACCGTCGATTTAGCTTAGTTGATATAGGTTAGGGGATCGACAACGCGGCCGTTCCGCAGCACCTCGAAGTGCAGATTCGGGCCGGTCGCCCGCCCCGTAGCGCCCATAGTCGCGATGATTTCGCCACGTTTCACGGTATCGCCGACCACGACGAGGTTCTCGTTGTTATGGGCGTAGCGAGTCACATAACCGTTACCGTGATTGACCTCGACCATCTCGCCATAGCCATAACGATCGCCCGACCAGATCACCACGCCCGAAGCCACGGCGACGACGTCCGCACCTGCCCGGCCCGCGAAATCGACCCCCTTGTGAAAGGCGGCGCGACCGGTAAACGGGTCGGTTCGGTTACCGAAGCCAGACGAAATATAGCCTGCGGACACGGGTCGCCCTTCCGGGAGGACCTCATCACGCAGCTTGCGATTGAGCAGAAAATCTTCCAGCACGCTCAGCTGCTCATGACGATCCTCGAGGCGGTGCGCGAGGCCATCAAATGCCGAGACGAGTCCCGATACCTGCGCCAGATCCCCCCGGGAGACGACCTCCTCCGGGCCGCCGAGGGACGGGGTTGCGGCGAAATCGAACTCTCCGTCCTCCAGGCCAACCATTTGCGTCAGGCGCTGACCCAGCGCGTCCAGACGCACGACGTGGGCATTCATCTGTCCGAGTCTGAGCGCCAGCGCATCCAGATTGTGCCTTGCGGCCTGGCGCGTGGCTTCGAGGACGGCTTCCTGCTCAGCCAGATCAGCCCGCCAGGCGGCAACCTGGTTGGAGGGGTTGACGGTACCGAAATGAGTCGCGGCCTGGAAGCCGCCGTAGAAAGCGCCCGCACTACCGAGCAGCGCGATTCCCGTGAGCCCTAACCAGACTCTCCGAGAAGCCAGCCGCAAGTGGCCCAAGTCGCCACGACTCTTCGATAGAAGAATTAACTCCATGGGATACCGCTCTGTTCCCTCGATTGTTCGATATTATTAGTCACGCAACCCGAGATTCGCTCAGATGCGGCAGAGCAATTATAACCTGTTCTATACACTAACACCCGGTAACCCCGCTATCCTAGGAGCCGCTCCCGTAGATTGGTGGCTTTGCGTTCCGCCCTTTTGGGGCGGTTTGCCTTTATCGGACGGCGGAGAATGCCCAGAAAATCCGTCTATTCAAGCATTTGTCGGAAAAATGTTGACGCCCGTCTCAGATTGATGATGCACAAGCGCCCCCGCTCCCTCGCACAGCTCCTCGAGACCGGTCATCTGGCTAATCTTGCCGAAGAGGCCCGCCGCCGTGGCGGCCTGACGGAACGGATTCGTGCGCTCCTACCTGCCGATGAGGCCGCGCATCTCGTCGCCGCCAACGCCTCCGACACGGGAGAACTCGTGCTGATGATGGATTCGTCCGTGTGGGCCGCGCGGGTGCGCTATCGTGCGGAGGATCTCGGCGCCAGCAGGCTGCGGGTTCGGGTGCTCCCGCAGACGGATTAGTCAGCTGTCCCGGGGACGAGCTGGTAGGCGACCGGCGAGCGGCGAGTGTCTTCGAACACGACTTCCTCGTAGCACTCGGGCTGCGCAATCAGCGCCCGCAACAGACGGTTATTCAGATGGTGGCCGGATTTGAAGCCCGTGAATTCGCCGATCATACTCGAGCCCATCAGGTAAAGATCGCCGACGGCGTCGAGTATCTTGTGGCGCACGAATTCGTCGCGAAAGCGCAGGCCGTCCTCGTTGAGGACTCTGAATTCGTCCATGACGATGGCATTGTCCAGGCTCCCACCGAGCGTCAAATCCCGATCTCTGAGAGTTTCCAGGTCGCGCAGGAACCCGAACGTCCGCGCCCGGCTGATCTCCTTCAGAAACGCTGTCGTGGAAAACTCCAGGGTCGCCTTCTGGCGGTGTTTGCGCAGTACCGGGTGGTCGAAGTCGATCTCGAAATGAACGCGAAAGCCATCGTAGGGTGTCAGCCGCACCCATTTGTCCCCGTCGGTAACCTTTACCGGCTTGCGAATTCGGATAAAACGTTTCGCGGCCGACTGCTCTTCTATGCCCGCCGACTGCAGCAGAAAAACGAACGGCGCGGCACTGCCATCCATGATCGGGACCTCGGCCGCCGTGAGGTCGACGTAGGCATTATCGATACCGAGAGCCGCCATGGCGGAGAGCAGATGCTCAACCGTCGCGACTTTGGCGCCGTCGTTTTCCAATGTCGTACCGAGCGTCGTTTGACCGACATTGAGCGCAGTGGCCGGGATATCGACCGGGGAATCCAGATCGAGACGGCGGAAGGTGATACCGGCATTGGGGGGCGCCGGCCGTAAGGTCATATAAACCTTTTCACCACCGTGCAGCCCGATCCCGGTAGCCCGGATCGATTCCTTCAGAGTACGTTGTTTCAAAACGTTCGAGCCCTGGGGTTGTCGCGGTGTGAGCCGCTTCAGGCGATCCGCCTTCTGGTCGTGATAGTGGATGGGTGGATCGCCACCGAATAGCCGAAAACACTAGCATAGTGTGCATAATTCCAGCAAGGAACGACTGTGGCCAACCCGCAACCAGCCGCTGTCCCGTCGCTTCCTACCCCCACTAATCGGCCTGCCGGCGTAGAAAAGTCGGAATATCGAGCATCTCCTCCAGATCGTCGGGCGCCGCCATGACACCATCGCCGACAGCCCGCTTACGTTGGATCGCCGGCTGGTCGAGTTCGGCGTAGTTCGGTTCGCCGCCCACCGATCGGCGGACGACTTTGACCGGAACTTCGGCGGCCCCGGCACCCTGGCCGAGCCCCGTCGCCACAACCGTCACGCGAATCTCCTGCTCCATATCGGGATCGATGACTGTCCCAACGACAACCGTGGCCTGCTCGGACGCGAACTGCTTGATTGTCTCGCCGACTTCCTGAAATTCACCGATCGATAGATTCATTCCGGCGGTCACATTGACAAGAACCCCATTGGCACCCGCCAAGTTGATGTCCTCGAGTAACGGACTCGAGATAGCAGCCTCGGCCGCCTCCCGTGCACGCCCTTCGCCGGAGGCGACGCCGGAGCCCATCATCGCCATTCCCATCTCCGACATCACGGTGCGTACATCGGCGAAGTCGACGTTGATCAGACCGGGCCGGGTAATGAGTTCCGCGATCCCCTGGACGGCACCTTGCAACACCTGATTCGCGGCTCTGAATGCATCCAGGAGGGTCGTGTCCGGGCCGAGCACGGTCAGGAGTTTTTCGTTAGGAATAGTAATCAGCGAATCGACGTAGCGACCGAGCTCCGCGATACCCTCATCTGCTATCTGCATGCGCTTGGCACCTTCCATCGTAAACGGTTTTGTCACGATGGCCACGGTCAATACACCCAGTTCCTTGGCGAGCTGCGCGACGACCGGCGCCGCACCCGTTCCCGTGCCACCACCGAGCCCGGCGGTGATAAACAGCATGTCAGTACCGGAAACGACCTCTTGGATCCGGTCGCGGTCCTCCATAGCGGCCTGCCGGCCGATCTCCGGATTGGCGCCGGCCCCCAGCCCCTTGGTGATATTGCAACCGATCTGGATTGCGGTCTTCACTCGAGCGCTCTTGAGAGCCTGAGCGTCCGTATTCGTGCAAATGAAATCTACACCGTCAATTCCGGCTGACAACATATGCGCCACAGCGTTCCCACCGCCACCACCGATACCCATCACTTTGATGACTGCAGTTTCGGCATGCCCATCCATTAACTCGAACATTTCTAGACTCCTTCTCTCAACGCTCAGAAATTCCCTTGAAACCAGGCTTTCATCCGATCGAAAACCCCAAATATTCCGGCCTTCGCAGCCGCTGCGTCCGCTTGAAACTCCGCGGCTTCCTTTCCGTACAACAGGAGACCGACCGCGGTGGCGTAGATTGGGTTGCGCACGACGTCCACCAGGCCCTCGACGTACTGCGGGACTCCTAGTCGAACGGGAACGTGAAAAATCTCTTCGGCGAGTTCAACCGCGCCTTCCATCTTGGAGCTGCCGCCGGTCAACACGATGCCTGCCGCTATCAGCTCTTCGAAACCGGAACGCCGGAGCTCGTCGCGCACGAGCGAAAACAATTCCTCGTAGCGCGGCTCCACGACCTCCGCGAGCGTCTGCCTGGCCAGCTGTCGCGGCGGCCGATCGCCTACGCTCGGCACCTCGATCGTCTCGTCGGGATTCGCCAGCTGCGAGAGCGCGCAGGCGTACTTGATCTTGATCTCTTCCGCGTACTGGGTCGGTGTCCGCAGTGAGACAGCGATATCGTTCGTGACCTGATCCCCGGCGACCGGAATCACGGCGGTATGCTGAATCGCTCCACCCCGAAACACGGCGATATCGGTCGTGCCGCCGCCCGTGTCGACGAGGCAGATGCCGAGGTCTTTCTCGTCATCGGTCAGCACGGAGTAACTTGAGGCAAGCTGCTCAAGGACGACGTCTTCGACGTCTAACCCGCAGCGTTGAACACATTTGACGATGTTCTGCGCCGCATTGACGGCGCCGGTCACGAGATGCACTTTCGCCTCAAGACGAATTCCCGACATGCCGATCGGCTCACGGATACCTTCCTGGGAATCGACCAGGAATTCCTGCGGCAGCACATGCAATATTCGCTGGTCAGCGGGAATCGCGACGGCCCGTGCCGCATCGATTACCCGATCGACATCACTGCGACTCACTTCCTTATCCCTGATTGCTACGATGCCGTGCGAGTTCAGGCTACGCACATGACTGCCCGCGATGCCGGCGAACACCGTGTTGATCTCGCAGCCGGCCATCAGCTCGGCTTCTTCAACCGCACGCTGAATCGACTGGACTGTGGACTCGATATTGACGACGACGCCACGCTTCAGTCCCCGGGAGGGATTCGAGCCTATGCCGATCACTTCGATCGTGTTCTCAGCGGTAAGCTCACCGACCACGGCCACGACCTTGGAAGTGCCGATGTCGAGGCCGACGATAAGTTTTCGTTCGCTTTTTTTAGCCACCGCCAGGGACCTCCCGAAGGTCTGCGACCTGAAACTCCATTTCGGCTCGCCAACCGACTGAGAACCCGTTCGTGTAGCGCAGATCGACGTAGCTGACGCGCCGCATCTCCGGCGCCAGAGCCGGTACGACCACATTAAAAAATCGGTCCAGGCGCTGTTGAAGATCGCGTCGACCCAGCCGGATCTCCTGGCCACCGGCAAGCTCGAGTCGCCAGGCGCCGCGCTCATCCATGGACAGTGCATTCAACGCCAGATTGGCTTCGGCCAGGGGGCCACGCAGGGCCAGATATTGGCTTGCCACTCGCGCTTCATCGCCGGGCGGCCCCGCGAGACGCGGCAGTTCGGGAAATTCATAGTGTGAATCATCGGTAAAGAGTTCGCCGTGCGTGTTCAACAGACCCGCCTCTCCCCAGCGCGCCGCCGCCTGGTGTTCAGAGACTCGAATCACGAGCGTATCCGGCCAGCTCCTGAAGATCTCCACTTCATCGACCCAATCCAGGTCTGCGACCAGGCGCTGCAGCCTGCGAAGGTCGCTGGACAAGAGGCCGCGATCAAGTCCAGGCGCCAGAGCCGCTTGGACCTGTATTGGCGTCACGCGTTGAAACGCGCCCTGGAGCTCGAGCTTATTCACCGGGCGGTCCAACAGGGCCTGGGACGCGAAGAAGACGCCGACGAGCGTCGCCAGTATCGCCGGCGGAACCAGTACGGCCCGCAGATTGATCCTGACCTGAGGTAACTTGGGTACCGGCGGACGTCGTCTCAACGTCTTGCGCCGATTGGCCTTAGCACGCATCACCGTGGATTCTCTCCCTGAAGTTCCGCCGCCGAACCTTCCGCAGGCTCGCCAATAATTCGCACCTCAAGCTGCAATCTGGTACCCGAAGACGCTACGACGCGATCTCGCACGGTCTCGATCAACGACTCGATATTCGCCGCCGTAGCAGAACCGCGATTGATGATGAAGTTGGCGTGCTTCTCGGAGACGATAGCGTCGCCACTCCTGGCACCCTTGAGGCCCGCCTGTTCGATCAGCTGCGCGGCGAACCTCCCGGGCGGATTGCGAAAAACAGAGCCACAACTGAGTTTTCCCAGAGGTTGCGACTCGCCACGCTTGCGCAACATCGCTTTGATGTCCGTCATATCTGCGTCTTGATCTGCGCTGAAGGCAAATGTCGCTGCGAGAAACCACTCCGTCGCCACGCCGCTGACAGACCGGTAGCCCACTTGATACTCTTCTCGTGAGCGGGTCCGTTGCACGCCGGCACGATCAATCGTCTCGACGCGATCGACGTGTTCCCAGGTCTCGCCGCCGAAGGCGCCCGCATTCATCGCCAGTGCACCGCCCACGGTGCCGGGAATGCCGGCGAAGAATGCTGCCGGGCCCAGCTTCCAACGGACACATTGCCGAGCAAATACCGTGCACGGCACGCCGGCACCGACGCGAACGTCGGTTTCGCCGACACGCTCGACGGCCGTTGGTAGATTCAATGTACAGATCACAACGCCTGCGACACCGCCGTCACGAACCAATAAATTTGAGCCCAGTCCGACCCAATACAGCTCAGTCGTCGCGGCAAGCGAAGACAGAAAATCCTGCAGCGACTCGATGCTATCGGGCTTGAAGAACCGTTCCGCCGGGCCACCGACTCGCCACGACGTATGTCGACTCATGGGCTCGTCGTGCAGGAGCTCAGGCTTAGGTGTGATCAGATTCATCGACACACTCACTGCCTAACTCCGACGGGTACGCTCGTCGCCAGGCGGCTTGGTAATGAACGAGCGATCGCGCCGATGCTGCCGGCGCCCAAGGTCAGCACAACATCGTCCGCACGAACTACTTCCGCGAGCGTGGCGACCAACGCGTCCAGCTCTTCGACAAAAATGGGTTCTACCGAGCCACGAGCGCGCACGGCCCGTGCAAGCGAGCGACCATCGGCACCGGCAATCGGCTCCTCGCCTGCCGGATAGATGTCGGTCAGTAGCAGCACATCTACCCTAGCCAGCACTTGTGCGAAATCGTCGAACAGCTCCTGCGTGCGGGTATAACGGTGCGGCTGGAATGCCACCACGAGACGGCGATCAGGCCAGGTCTCGCGCGCCGCTTCGAGCGTCGCGGCGATCTCGGTGGGATGGTGTCCATAATCATCGACGAAGGTCACCAGACCCTTCGGAGTTGTAACGCTGCCGAGCACCTGAAAGCGGCGATCTATCCCTGAGAACTCCGCGAATGCGGACTGGATTGCGCCATCCTCCACCTGCAACTCGGCGGCAACGCCGATAGCCGCCAGCGCGTTAAGCACGTTGTGCCGGCCCGGCAAGTTAAGCGTTAGCCGTAACGGCTCCCGGTCGGCACGGTGCACCTCGAAGGAAATCGCGAGCCCTGCCGACTGGGCATTGCGCGCCTGGATGTCCGCGCGCTCCGAAAAGCCGTACGTCACGACACGCCTGCCTAAGTCGGGTATGAGTTCGCGTGTATTCGCATCGTCCGCGCACATCACGGCCAGACCATAGAAGGGAAGATTGTGGAGAAACTCCCTAAAGCCGTGCTTCAGACGTGAGATCTCTCCTTCATAGCTCGTCAGATGATCCGCATCGATATTGGTCACCACCACAATCATCGGTTGCAGGTGCAGGAATGACGCGTCGCTTTCATCGGCTTCAGCGACGAGATAGCGGCCGGAGCCTAACTTCGCGTTGGCGTCGGCGCTCACCAGCCGGCCACCGATGACGAAGGTGGGATCCAGGCCGCCTTCGGCGAGCACGCTGGCAACGAGACTCGTCGTCGTCGTCTTGCCGTGCGTCCCGGCCACCGCAATGCCGTAGCGAAAGCGCATGAGCTCTGCCAGCATTTCCGCGCGCTGCACGACCGGAATACGCCTCCGCTGAGCTTCGGTGACCTCCGGGTTGGTCGGCGAGATCGCGCTCGAAACGACAACGACATCCGCGTCGCATAGGTTGTCGGCGTCGTGCCCCTCGAAGACGCGGCCACCGAGCGAGATCAGACGCGCCGTCACGGCATTACTAGTCAGGTCCGAACCCTGAACCTCATAGCCGAGGTTTATCAACACCTCAGCGATGCCGCCCATGCCGACCCCGCCGATACCGACCAGGTGAATCCGACGGATTTTTCCCATTCGATCCGTCATGAGCGTGCCTCCGCCAGCTCCAGGCAGGCGGTTGCCAGAATCTCGGCGGCACGCGGGTGAGCCTGGGCGCGAGCGTTTTCGGCCAACCGCACAAGTGTGTTGTGATCCGCAAAAAGTCTGCCGAGCTCCTCAGCCAGACGCTCCGGACTGAGCTCGCTCTCGGGGATGACGACCCCGGCGCCGCGCGAGGCGAAGCTCGTCGCGTTCTTCAGTTGGTGATCATCTATGGCATGAGGAAACGGAATCAGGACTGCGCCAATCCCCGCTGCCGCCAGCTCCGAAACGGTTAACGCTCCGGCGCGACAGATCACGAGGTCCGCCCACCCATACGCTTCGGCCATGTCGTCGATAAAAGCCTCGAGCCGCGGCTCGAGTGCCGCATGAGCGTACGCCGCCCGAGCCGCGTCCATACTCGCGCCCGCCTGATGCCAGACCTCGAACCCCGCGTCGCGCGGCAGCCGCGCTAGTGCGTCCGGCACCTGTTCATTGAGGACGCGTGCGCCCTGGCTGCCGCCGAGTATCAGCACCCTGAGTGGCCGGTCGGGGTCGGCTCGGCTGGCGAATCTCTCCGCCGGAACGGGCAGCGCCAGTATCGACTGTCGCACCGGATTGCCGATGAGTTCGGCGTTGACGTTCGCTGGAAAACTGTCCGGAAACGCACCGAAAATTCGCCCCGCCAACCGCGCGAGGATGCGGTTGGTCGTACCAGCTACGGCATTTTGTTCATGGATCAACAACGGTCTTCGCGTCAGCCACGCGGCAAACCCACCGGGACCCGAGACGAAGCCACCGAGGCCGAGCACTGCAGCCGGCCGGCAACGATGCAATGCCGCAAGCGACTGAATGATCGCCAGAAACACGCGAAACGGCGCCGTGACCCAGGCCAGTGGGCCGCGCCCTCTTAAACCCCCGACCGAGATCCATTCCATCTGGATTCCAGCCTCTGGCACCAGGCGCGCCTCAAGTCCGTTACGCGTACCCATCCAGACAACACTTCCAGCCCGCTCGCGCAGTACCCTCGCGACCGCAAGACCCGGAAACACGTGGCCGCCCGTGCCGCCGGCAAGAATCATGATCGGCCCGGCACTCACCGTCTTCTCCTCCTCTGTTGGCGCGCCTCATCTCGAACGGCGGCTTGCTGAACCTCATGCTGAATTCGCAGCAGCAACCCGAGCGTAATCAGCGTAATGACGGCGCTGGTACGACCGTAACTAATCAGGGGCAGAGCAAGACCCTTGGTCGGCAGGAGGCCTATGTTGACGCCCATATTGATGAACGCCTGCAGCCCGATCGTCAGCGCGAGACCGGTACTGACTAGTCCGTGAAACGGCATACCCAACGCCGCGGCCTTCGGACCCAGTGCGATCGCTCTATAGACGATCACACCGAACAGCAACACCGTCACCGTCACGCCGACAAAGCCCAACTCCTCGGCCAGGACCGCGAAGACGAAGTCGGTATGCGCCTCCGGAAGATAGAACAGTTTCTGCACGCTATCGCCCAACCCGACGCCGAACCAATCGCCGCGACCGACGGCGATCAGCGACTGCGTCAGCTGGAAGCCGCTCGCATAGGGGTCGGCCCATGGATCCAGGAACGCCAACAGACGCTGTAACCGGTAAGGGGAGGTAATCGCGAGCGCTACCAACCCACCGGCGGCGGCGACGAGACACAGTGCAAAATCCCGCAATCTCGCGCCGCCGATAAACAGGATGCCGAAGCTGGTCGCCGTCAACACGACGGCCGCGCCGAAATCCGGCTGCCGTAGCAAGAGCCAGCACGCCAAAGCGACGACGAGCATCGGCTTCAAGAAGCCGAGCAGGCTCGCGCCCATATCCTGTTGATGGCGAACGACATAGCTTGCGAGATAAAGCGTCAGACAGATGCGCGCAGGCTCCGACGGTTGCAGCGTAATTGGGCCAAGATCCAGCCATCGAGTACTGCCGTTCACGGTGTGTCCGAGCCCCGGCACGAATACCGAGACCAGCAATACGATGGCGCCCAACAACAGTAACCAGTTCATTCGGAACCAGAACTCAGTCGGTATCAGCATGACGATAACCGCGGCGATGCAACCGATAGCGAGAGCGCCTAACTGCCGCATCAGAAAATACAGCGGCTCTCCCATGTCCCGGTCGGCAAGCGATATCGAAGCAGAACTCACCATTACGGTACCTAAGACCATCAGCGCTATCAGGGCCGCCAACGATGGCGCGTCGACGTTATAGCCGCGAATGTCGAGACTATGGCTCATTGCAACAAGTCCTGTACTGCGGCGATGTAGGCTTCGCCTCGCGCTGAGTAGTCGGTAAACATATCGAGACTCGCGCACGCCGGTGATAACAGGATCGTTGTCCCCGCTGACGCGAATTCCCACGCGAGACCTACCGCAGCCGGCAGATCGTCTGCCACGCGAGTCGGGCAAATACTCGATAGCGTCGCCTCGAGCTTCTCTGCAGCCTCTCCGATCAGCACGGCAGCGGCCAACTTGCCACGCGCGCTGGCGGCGAGCGGTCTGAAGTCCGCACCCTTACTCTGGCCTCCGGCGATGAGCACGAACGGGCCCTTCAGGCCGTCCAGAGCGGCGACGCTCGCGGCGACGTTGGTGCCCTTCGAGTCGTTGATGAACGTCACGCCCTTTTTCTCCGCGACCCACTGGCAACGGTGCGGTAACCCGGCGAACTCTTGCAGGGCCTCCAATTGCTCTGGGAGATCGCGCTCGAGCGAACTACTGAGCGCCATCGCCGCCAACGCATTGGCTTCGTTGTGACTGCCCGGTAGACGCATGGCTGCAACAGGCAGCAACGGTTCGCCCGCGCCGGCGAGCCAGCGCTCGCCTCGATGTTCCATGACGCCAAAACCGTCGCCCGGATTCTCGCGTAAGGAAAACGGCATTCCCTGTGGATGTTCGCGGCCCATCTCGCGCACCAACGGGTCATCGAGATTGAATACCGCCCGAGTCGCTGCGCGCAGCAGCTTGGATTTGAGCGCCGCGTAGTCGGCAAGACTGCCGTGCCGATCCAGATGATCCGGAGAGACATTGAGTACCGTCGCAACGTCCGGCCGCAGGCTCTCCGTCGTCTCCAGCTGGAAGCTCGATATTTCCAGCAGATAGATGTCCGCAGGCTCCGCCAACAATTCGAGCGCCGGCGGACCCAGATTGCCGCCCGCGGCGACATCAAGGCCCGTTGCGGACAACATCCGCTCCAACAGCGTCACAACCGTACTCTTGCCATTGGAACCCGTGACCGCCAATACCGGCGCCTGTGCTGCGCGCGCGAACAACTCGATGTCGCCGACGATCGGTATACCTTGTTGTCGAGCGTGGGCAGCAAGCAGCGTGTCGATCCGGAGCCCCGGTGACCACGCAACTTGATCGATACCCTCCAGCCATCGCGGGTCCTGACTCTCCAGAATCACTGGTATTTCGGGATGGGTCTCTCGCAGCTCGGCCAGACCGGGCGGCGCCGCACGGCTATCGATCACGGTGACGTCGTTACCGAGCGCCGCGAGATACCGCGCCGTGGCTAAGCCTGTGGCGCCCAGCCCGACCACCAGCGTGCGGGCATACTGCACTGAAGTCGTCACTGCGCTCCCATCGTATCGTTCGACGATTTGTTTCTCAGTCCTGGTCACCTGATTTTCAGACTTGCTAATCCAATAAGAACCAGGATCACGGTGATGATCCAAAACCGCACGATCACTTTTGGTTCAGCCCAACCCTTGAGCTCGAAGTGATGGTGCAGCGGCGCCATGCGAAAAACACGCCGGCCTGTCAACTTGTAGGAGGCAACCTGGATAATGACCGAGACGGTTTCGACGACGAAAACTCCGCCCATAATGAACAACACCAGTTCCTGCCTCACCACCACAGCCACCAGGCCCAGGGCGGCACCGAGCGCTAGCGCCCCGATGTCACCCATGAAGACCTGAGCGGGATAGGTGTTGAACCACAAGAAGCCCAGACCGGCGCCAGCCAGGGCCGCACAAAAAACCAACATCTCGCCGGATCCCGAAACATAGGGGATACCGAGATAACTTGAGAACACGACATTGCCAGTGACGTAAGCGAATACACCTAACGCACTGCCGACGAGCACCGCAGGCATGATCGCGAGCCCGTCCAGCCCGTCCGTTAAATTCACGGCGTTGGACGTGCCGACGATAACCAGATAGGTAAATGGGACGTAGACGAAGATACTCAGCGGTATCATCGTATCTTTAAAGAACGGCACCAGGAGCGCCCGCTCGACATCGGGATTCTCTGCGGTCAAATACAGCACCAACGCGGCGACGATGCCGGCAAGCGACTGCCAGAAAAATTTACTGGCCGGCCGTAGTCCCTTTGAATCCCCAACGACGAGCTTCCTGTAGTCGTCAACGAAGCCGATAACGCCGAAGGCCAATGTCACGATCAGGACGATCCAAACGAAACGATTCGTCAGGTCGCCCCACAACAAAGTACTGACCACGATGGCGAAGAGGATCAACGCCCCACCCATTGTCGGCGTACCGGCCTTGGGTAAATGCGTCTCGGGTCCGAGTTGCCGTATGTTCTGACCGACGCGGCGCATGGAGAGTCGTTGGATCAGGAACGGACCCATTGCGAATGACAGCACCAGCGCGGTCAGCGCGCCGAGAATCGCGCGCAGAGTCAGATAACCGAACACGTTAAAGCCCGAGTGCACGCGGGTCAGATACTCGGCGAGATAGATCAACATGTTGGTACCTCGCCGGACTCGTGGTCGCTTCTGAGCAGCTTCACGAGATGATCCAGCCCCATGACCCGGGAGCCTTTAACGAGGATCGTCACGTCGTCGGCCAGTAGCGCTTCGAGCGCCTCGCCAAGCAGACCAATATCGTCAAAAGACCGGCCTTCGCTGCCAAACACATTGGCCGCCAGCCGGGCCAGCGGCCCGAGCGTGAGAAGTTCGTCGCATCGATCTGCAGCGTATTGTCCGATCTCGCGGTGCAGCTCTCGTTCGCGACTCCCGAGCTCCGCCATATCGCCCAGTACCAGGATGCGCGCACCACTCGCTTGCGCTAGGTAATCCAATGCGGCACGTACGGAGGCCGGGTTGGCGTTATAACTGTCGTCGATGATGGCTGCGCCGCCGCGCCCCCGTAAGACATTCAAGCGACCCTGTACGGCGTGGGCGCTGCTGAGTCCGTTCGCGATGTCTTCCGCCACCGTACCCATAGCGTGTGCCGCAGCCGCGGCCGCCAATGCGTTTAATACGTTGTGCTGACCCACGAGCGGCAGATCGATATCCAGTCGCTCGCCCTCTGGGAGCTGCATCGTGAAATGGCAACCGGAGATCTCAGCGACTATCTCCCCGATCACCGTGCAGTCGGCCCGGGCATCGAGCCCGAAAGTCAGCACGATTTCCGCTTGACTGCGTGCGCGCCAGTCCGCGCAGAAATCATCATCCGCGTTGATGACTGCGGTCCCTGCGAGTGGCAAATGATCCAGCAACTCACCTTTCGCCGTGGCGACGCCGGTAATGGAATCGAATCCTTCCAAATGAGCGGCGCAGGCATTGGTGATGACGCCGACCGTAGGTTGCACGAGACGGCTTAGATAATCTATCTCGCCGAGATGATTGGCGCCGAGTTCGACAACAAGCGCCTCGTGTTCATCGTCGAGGGCCATCAACGTCAACGGTACGCCGATGTCGTTATTCAAATTACCTTCCGTCACGCAGATATTGCGGCGGCATCTCAGTATGCTGGCGATGAGTTCCTTCACCGTGGTCTTGCCATTGCTTCCGGTAACAGCGACGATCGGTATCGGAAAATTCTCTCTCCACGCACACGCCATCTGGCCGAACGCTATGCGCGTATCGGTGACCTTGAGCTGTGGTAGCGGCACACTCGCACGGCGAGAGACGAGCGCACCCGCAGCACCCCTGGAGTGCGCATCCGCCACGAAGTCGTTACCGTCGAAATGCACGCCTTCAATGGCGACGAATAAGGCGCCGTCGATAAGATCGCGGCTGTCGATACTGACCTGACCGAAACTTGCATCCTCGCCGACAAGATTGACTTGAAGCCTGTTCGCGACTGCGGCTAGTGTCCTGGCCATCACCCGCGTCCTCCCAGCGCGTCCTCGACGACGACGCAGTCGCTGAATTGCCGTTGTTCGCCGGCGATCCACTGCGAATCTTCGTGGCCTTTTCCAGCGACGAGTACGACATCGTCTACACCGGCCTTCTCAATGGCGTCGGTAATCGCCCGATGTCGATCATGTTCGACCCAAACATCGGGATGCGCGGCCAGGCCAGCGCGGATATCAGCAACGATTACGCCGGGGTCTTCGTTCCGCGGATTGTCGTCGGTCAACACGATATGATCCGCGAATCGCGCCGCGGCCGCACCCATGGCGGCTCGTTTACCGGCGTCACGCTGCCCTCCGCAACCGAACACGCACCACAACTCAGCGCCGCCGATTCGATCCAGATTCTCGAGTACTCGTGCCAGTGCGGCCGGCGTGTGCGCATAGTCGACGACGACCCGCGGCTCATTCCGACCGCCACCGAATACCTGCATGCGGCCGGCGAGACCACGACACTCGCTAAGCGCTTCGCAAGCCTCGACCAACGGCACATCCCAAGCGATGAGCGTGCCCAGCGCGAGCAGAAGATTCTCCGCATTGAAATCCCCGACCAGCGAGGACATAACGACCGCCGATTCTCCAGGTCCTCGCACCTCGAGTTCGATTCCATTCAGATCGGCCGTCACGACGCGGCCGGTGATGTCGGCATCTCTTTCTAGACTCACGTCGATGCGTGTCACGGCGGCAGCGAGCCTTTCAGTCAGGACCGCCCCGAAGGGGTCGTCCACAAACACGACCGCGTACTGCAACGCCGGCAACTGAAATAGTCGCGCTTTAGCGTCCTGGTAGCTGTCGAGATCACCGTGGTAATCGAGGTGATCCCGGGAGAGGTTCGTCAAGACGGCGGTATGAAACTCCAGGCCGGCAATCCGATCCTGCGCCAACGCGTGCGATGAAACCTCCATGGCCGCATGACTGACTGACAAGGACCGCAGCGTTCTGTGTAGCGTCAGACAATCCGGCGTCGTCAATGTCTGGCTGACGAGATCCGGCGGAACTCCCGACCCCAGCGTGCCGACGTAACCGCAACGTATGCCGTGAAGCGTCTGCGCCTGGGCAACCAGGTGGGCGACTGTGCTCTTACCATTCGTACCCGTAACCCCGGCCAGTCTCAGCGGCTCGGCTTGCCGGCCGAAGAAATTGCGGGCGAGTTCCCCTAGTTGCGTCTTGAGCCCGGGCATGGCGACACTGGGCGCGGCCACTTCATCGTGGCTCGCTGACGGCTCGTAGACGACCGCCACCGCGCCGCGCGCGCGCGCATCGTCAACGTAATCCAAGCCATGACTTTGAGATCCCTGCACGGCGAGGAAGGCGGCGCCGGGTCTTATCTGGCGGCTATCGAGAACGAGATCGTCGACCTGAACACCGCTCAAGTTTCCTGCGGCCGCACCGAAAAGCTCTCCCAGGGTCATCGCCGTTGTCGCGAGAGCCGCCATCATGGGAAGACCTCCGCCCGGGCCACGATCGTGAGCGGCGGTTCCGCAAGCGCGTCGGGTGGAATGGCCATCAGCCGCAACGCGCCCGACACGATCCGAGAGAATACCGGCGCAGCAACTTCACCGCCGTAGTAGTCCTCGCCCCGTGGTTCGTCGATAACCACCACAGCGACCAGCTTTGGATCACTGGCTGGGGCCAGTCCTGCGAACACGGCTACGTAGCGATCGTCCGAGTATCCACCGACACCTACTTTCTTCGCCGTACCGGTCTTGCCGGCCACCCGGAAGTTCCTGATCGCAGCACGTTGCCCGGTGCCGGCCGGCGAGACCACGGTCTCGAGCATGCTCCGAAGCCGGCGCGCCGTATCAACCGACACCACCCGCTCGCCGGCCACCTGTTCGTCCTGCACGAGCATCGAGATCGGGCGGCGAATACCGTCGGCAGCGATCACGCTGTAGGCCTGGGCAAGCTGGAGCGCCGTGACCGATAGTCCATAGCCGTAGGCCAACGTCGCCTGGCCGACCGGTCGCCAGTATCGAGGATGATTGAGCACGCCAGCCGACTCGCCCGGAAAGCCGCTGTCGGTCAGGCGACCGATACCAAAACTCGACAGAACCGCCCAGAGCTGCTCAGGTTCGAGTTCGAGGCCGAGTTTCCCCGCGCCGACGCTGCTCGATTTCGCGAGCATCGTCGTGATGTCGATCTTACCGAGGTTGTTGTAGTCCTCGGTCAGTATCTTGCCGCCTACGCGCAGATAACCCGGCGACGTGTCGATGATCGAGTCCGGCCCGTAGCGGCCGGATTCCAGAGCGGCCGCGACGATGAGCGGCTTGAAACTCGAGCCCGGCTCAAAGATGTCGGTCACCGCCCGATTGCGATAACGGGCGACTTCAAGCTGGGCGCGGTCATTCGGGTTATAGGAGGGCTGGTTGACCATCGCCAGCACCTCCCCGTTGGTCACGTCCAGAATGACGACGGAGCCGGAGAGCGCGTCGCTGTCGAGAACGGCCTGCTTGAGTTCCCGGTAGGCGAGATACTGGACGCGCAAGTCGAGGCTGGATGCGAGCGTCCGGCCCGGCTGCGCCGCATTGATGAGCTCGACGTCTTCGACCACTCGGCCGAGCCGATCTCTTAGCACTCGTTTCGCGCCGGTCTCGCCGCTCAGCCAATAGTCGTACGCGAGTTCCAGACCCTCCTGTCCGCGATCGTCGATATCGGTGAAGCCGAGCACGTGACCCGCAACCTCACCTGCCGGATAGTAGCGGCGGTATTCCCTGAGCGTGCTGACTCCCGGCAGGCCAAGGCTCAACGCGCGAGCCGCGTCGTTGGGACGCAGATGGCGGCGCAGGTAGACGAACTCACGATCGAGATTGCTGGTGATCCGCCGCGCGAGCCAATCGGCCTCTACATCCAGCACCTCTGCAAGATCGCCGAGCCGGTCGAGCGCAGGCATCAGTTCCTGCGGCGCAGCCCAGATACTGTCCACCGGGGTGCTGACCGCCAGCGGCTCGCCGTGACGGTCCGTGATGGGCCCGCGGTGAGCGGAGATCTGTACGGTTCGCAGATGGCGATCGTCGCCCTGCCCTACAAGGAAGTCCTTCTTCAGTATCTGCAGATACAGGACGCGCCCTTCCAGGGTAACGCCGCCGATGACGACGGCGACCAGCAACAGGATGCTCCGCCAGGGCCTCCAGACGACGGCCGGTGTCTTGCGGCGCCTGCTCACGGTACCGGCACCGCAACGACGATGACTTGCTCGGGCTGTGGTCGAGCCATCAACAAGCGATCCCTGGCCAGTGACTCGACCAGCGAATGGTTACCCAGCGCGCTTTCCTCGAGCTGCCAACGACCCCAGTCAACCTGCAATCGGTCACGCTCGCGATTCAGCGACTCCAGTTCGACGAACAGTTGCCGGGCCTGGTGTTTGGTCTTGATGGCCCAAACGCCGGAGATGACGACCGCCACCGCTAACGGCGCGCACAGGCTGAGCTGAAGGTAATGGCGCTTCACGTGGCGGCGGCTCCAAGCCGCTCGGCGATCCGCAGACGCGCCCCGCGAGCACGCGGATTGGTTGCGATCTCCGCGCCGGAAGGCCGGACCAGGCGCGCGACGCGCCGTAGACGCGGTCGTGCGTGTGGTGGTATCTCCGGTAGGCCGGCATAGGCCGGATCACCCTTAGTCTCCCGCACGATGAATCGTTTTACGATTCGATCTTCCAGGGAGTGGAAACTGATGACGCACAGTCTGCCTCCCCCGGCGAGCAGCTCGACGCATCGCTCCAACCCGCGCTCCAGGCTGGCGAGTTCTGCGTTGATCTGAATCCTGATGGCCTGAAATACGCGCGTCGCGGGATGGATGCGGCTACGCTTGTAACCTGAGCTCTGCGCCACGATATCGGCAAGCTCGTGCGTCCGCATAATCGGCGCGACCGCTCTCATCTTTACAATGGCAGCTGCGATCTGCCGCGAGCGAGGCTCCTCACCGTGACGGTACAAAACCTCTCGCAGTTCTTCTTCGCTGACGCGTTGCAGCCAATCCGCCGCCGTCTCTCCCTGACTCGTGTCCATGCGCATGTCTAGAGGACCGTCGCGGAGGATGCTAAATCCCCGCTCCGCCGTGTCGAGTTGTGGCGAGGACACACCGAGGTCGAGCAACACACCCGCCAAGGCATGGCCTTTGAACCATATCTGTTTGTAACGATCAATCGACTCAAAACCACCATGCTCTATCTCGAAGCGAGGCTCCGTCGCGAAGCGCTCGCGGCCGTCCGCCACTGCCTCGGGATCTTTATCCAGAGCGAACAATTTTCCCTGCTCCCCAAGTTGAGCGAGAATGAGAGCGCTGTGCCCACCGCGACCGTAGGTCCCATCGAGATACCAGCCGTCCCCAGCTATCGCCATACCCTCTAACGCCTCTGTCACCAGCACCGGCTGATGATCGGCCACGCTCGTCAACCGCTACGTCGCTCAGAGGGTCAGCGTTTTGAGTTCGGGCGGCATATCGGCGCCGTCGGGGTCATCGCTTGACCGCCATGCGTCCCGGCGCTGGTTCCACCGTTCTTCGTCCCATAGCTCGAATTTGTTACCCTGACCGATCAACATGGTCTGTTTGTCCAAGTCGGCGAATTCGCACAATGCTTTGGACAACAGGATGCGACCGTGGCCGTCCAATTCGACATCGGTGGCATAACCCACCATCAGGCGCTGCGTTTCCCGCGCCAAGCTGTTGAAGGACGGCAGGCGATCCAACTTGCGTTGGACTTCCTCCCAGTCAGGTAGGGGGTAGATGAGCAGGCAATGATCTTTATCGACGGTCACGACCAGTTGCCCTTCGCAACGGGAGCTAAGGCGTTCCCGATATCGACTCGGGATCGCCAACCGCCCTTTCGAATCCAGGGTAACTTTGGAAGCGCCGCGGAACATAACCGTGCCATTTTTCCCCACTTCTTACCACTTTAACCCACTATAAGAAGGCCGGCCGTCGGCTGTCAACCGACGAGGCCGATATTTTTTTATTTGCCAGTGGGTTAGCGACGGGAATGAGAAATTTAGCGACGGCTCCGTCAACTAATAATCAATAGGTTAGAGTGGCTAACTCGACTCGATTCTAGAATACCAGCGTCTGGCGCTCGATGAGCGCCGTATTCGATAAGTGGGAGCCGGCCTGTAAGCCGGGTTCTGTCGAGAGCAGTCATTCATCTCGAATGCGCGTCGCCACGCACCTCTAGCGACCTACCCGGGAGCTCATGTGGGCACACTAAACGCTCCCCTATTCGGTCTTGCTCCGGGTGGGGTTTACCTTGCCGCAACGTGTTACCACCTGCGCGGTGCGCTCTTACCGCACCTTTTCACCCTTACCGAGCTTGCGGCCCGGCGGTATATTTTCTGTGGCACTAGCCGTAGGCTCACGCCTCCCAGGCGTTACCTGGCACCCTGCCCAATGGAGCCCGGACTTTCCTCCGGCCATATCCGAAGATATTCCCAGCGACTGCCCGGCCGACTCCCACGGACAAGGTTACTACCTAAGTCGCCGCCGTTGTAGACGATCGGCATTCTAATCAGTCGGGTACGCGCGTCAGCCGGTAGACGTCGTTGCGTGACAAGCCCGTGATCTTCGCCGTGAGCTCGACGGCCGCTTTTGCCGACAGATCGGCGCTCAGGAGCGTGAAGATTCGCACCGCCTCGGCGGCGGGCGCCGAGCGAATCTCGACGCTACCGGCGACGAGCAACACGAATTCACCCTTTAGCGGGATCCCCACGCCGAGTTCGCTGCTGAGCTCGGCTAACGTTCCTGTATAGATCTGTTCATGGAGTTTGGTCAGCTCGCGCGCGATTGCGGCCTGTCGGTCGGAGCCGAACAGTTCCTCGAGCATCTCAATCGTCTCGGTGACCCGATGAACGGCCTCATAGAAGATCATGGTCCTGGCTTCGTTCTGCAACAGCTCGAGACGCTGGCGTCTGGGACCGTTGCGGCGCGGTAGAAATCCCTCGAAGACGAAGCGGTCGGTGGCCAGACCCGCGATACTCAGCGCCGCCACCGCCGCATTCGGCCCGGGGACGGTGACGACCGGCAGATCCTCGGCTAGCGCCGCCCGGACGAGACCCAGGCCCGGGTCACTGATCGTCGGCATACCGGCGTCGCTAACCAGCGCCAGGGAATCTCCTTTCTCCAATCGAGCAATCAGGGCCGGCGTTTGCTGGCGCTCGTTGTGTTCGTGATAGGCAATAAGTGTGCCGTTTACCGCGATACTCGATAGCAATCGCCCAGTTCGGCGGGTATCCTCAGCTGCAATCAGATCCACTGCCCCCAGGACGTCGCGGGCGCGAGCACTGAGATCGTCCAAATTCCCGATCGGCGTGCCAACCACGTAGAGTGTTCCGGAGGAAACCGCATTCATAGGCCCATGCTGCCTGTGTGAAAGCTGAATGTGCAAGCGCTAATGACGATGAGACGACCCTATAAACTGGCGACCGCCGTCTGCTTAATTCTACTGTGGAGTTGCGCCGCCGAAGGACCGACGCCTCTGACTCCCGAGCAGCAGATCCGGCAGCGAGCTGAAGAGTTGGTCCGCGCGGGCGATAGCGCTGGCGCATTGGAACTCTACTCCGAACTGGCCGCGTCCACGGCTGGCGACGCCAGGATCGACTACCTCCTAGCCGGGACGCGACTGTTGATTGGCGGCGGCGAAACTGACGATGCCAGACGCTGGCTCGCTCAAGCTCGCAGTGGCGCCAATGCACGACAGGCCGAAACGGTCCTCGTCCTGGCTGCTGCCATCGAGTTCAGCGAGGACCGTCCGGAGGCCGCAATCGATCTGCTCGGCCGGCTCAGCCAGCCACCAGACGACGTGATTCTCGTCGAGTCCGCCGCAATCGAAGGCCGCGCCTTATTTCGGCTGACGCGCGTGGAGGAAGCCATTGCGGTGTTGGTGGAGCGGGAACACTGGCTAAACGACTCAGCCGCGATCATGGCGAATCACGAATTACTCTGGAACGGATTGCAGGAGCAGACCGCTTACCGGCCGCTGATGGCCAGCGGCGACGCGACGATCGACGGCTGGCTCGCGCTGCAGCCCGTGGCTTCGGCCTATCGCAGTGACCCATCCGGGCTACAGATGGGGCTGCTTGGCTGGCGTGATAATTTCCCCAATCATCCGGCCGCTGCCACATTCCTGCCCGTGCTCCTCGAGCGCTATAGACTCTCGCAGATCTACCCGGAGCAAGTCGCGCTGCTTCTTCCGCTCAGTAGCTTGCGGCAGCAAGCCGCCTCGATTCGCGACGGCTTCATCGCCGCACATCTGCGCACGAGCAACGAAACCCAGCGCACGCATATAAAAGTCTATGACACCGACTTGCTCGGAGGTCAGGAGGCCTATATTCGCGCTCAAACTGCCGGTGCGGATTTTATCGTCGGCCCGCTGTTGAAGCCGAATGTGGACCGGATCGTCAGCAGTGCAGGCCTGACGCCGACGCTGGCCCTGAACTACACTCAGAGCGAGGCGGCCGCGCCCGCGGGCTTCTTCCAGTTCGCCCTGGCGCCGGAGGATGAAGCGATCGAAGTTGCCCGTCACGCCGCGGCCAACGGCGCCACAAGCGCCGTCGCTTTGATTCCCGACAGCGACTGGGGCGCGCGGCTTTTGAGCACCTTTCGTACCGAGTTCGAG
>Ga0310122_10000641_pt1 | contig 22193 bp, 13 predicted proteins | sample CB6_Bottom_1051__FD_203503 | JGI IMG/M metagenome (GOLD analysis project Ga0310122, IMG submission 203503) | Marine microbial communities from Western Arctic Ocean, Canada - CB6_Bottom_1051 | ecosystem: Environmental > Aquatic > Marine > Oceanic | place: Canada: Western Arctic Ocean | collected...
AATGCTATCCAGGCGATTAAAAACTCACCTCCACCATTAGAGGCGACAATGCGAGGGAATCGCCAAATGTTCCCTGTGCCAACAGCCATGCCGAGCATAGCCAACAACATGGTCCACCTGGAAGCAAAAAAGGAATTTTCGTTTGAATCATTCATGAGAGCCTCTTTTGTGAATATATACGTACAACGTCTGTTACTTCTATTTCTATTTAACTGATTTTATGGTCCTGGTTTACCTAAATATTAGGAGGTTTGTAATTTTTGAGATGTAAAAAAATTGACACTCTCATTACTATCGCAGGTAAAGTACGGATCGCCCAATCCGGGTCTTTGATTAATTGATAGACATCCATTTTGTCTCTGGGGGGCATCGTCGGCTATGCTTTGAGTAACATAGCTGTTGAAATCCGTGCTCGAAAATAAAAAGTTAGTAGGAGTACTGTGGGCTAAATGGGCTATGGCCGCAGTTACGATATCTCCCCCCCCCCATGGGGATGGTGGTAATGATCAGAAATAAAAGAATAGTCTTCATAGAGTTAATTTAAGTTTGATATCTCATTTATTATATTTAATAGATGGTTTAAATAATGGAAGTACCGGATTTTCCCAATCTTTTTTAGAATCTTTGACAGTTTTAATTACTTCTTTAATTAGTTCTTGATTATCAAAAACCACACCTCCTTTAATCGTCCATTTAACTCCACCATGACGTTCTACTTTATTATTTTTGAAGTCTATTCCCCCAAAAGCATATAGATAATGAAAATTTTCTAAAGGATTTCCATCAACGATTGCCAAATCAGCAATAAACCCTGTTTTAATTAAACCTAATTCAGGTTGTCTAAGTGTTTTGGCGCTATTATAGGTAGCAGATCTAATAATCTCAAGAGGGTGGAGGCCTGCCTCTTCCATCAGTTGTAATTCTCTTACATTAGCAATTCCAGAAGTATTCCATATATAAGGGTCATCTACAGCATATGAAAGATGGCCACCGCGTTTATTGAATTCATAAATCAATCGCTGCCATTTACGATAGACATTGGACCATGTCTGTTCATCTTTAGAAGTCCAATCCCAATGATAAGCGGCATGATTCTCTGGATTAGGAAAATACCAATCAATTAGCTTAGCATGTGTAAAATTTTCATGCCAAGGAAGGCCCATTGCTCGATTTAAATCACGATTAGCTTCATACGCGCTCATTGTGGGGACCATAGAAACTCCTGATTTAACAAGTCGATCAACAACTTCACCAAAAAGTTTATTCTCAGGTGCCTCTTTCCAAATTGTACCGGCGTATCTAAATCGATCAGCTTCATTCATATAGTTATAATCTGAAGGGAATGGTTGTACATTACCTCCTAAAGCTGATTCAGCATAACCATAATGATGTTCTATCATTGTTACTCCAAGTTCAGCTGCATCCACAGCATTAACAACTGAAATATCTGATGGTGGTAAATGAACTGTTGTTATTCCACCTGCTTCATATATAGCTTTTGCAACGGCACCAAATAGTTTTGCATTCCATGCTAAGGAACCTATGCGAATAACATGTGCCCCTTCATTAATAAGTTTTTTAGCTAGTCTCGAAATATGTATCGGGTCAGTTTCATGCCATTTTTTTATTTCACTATGTGGAGGTTCATGTCCAGGGTCACGGGAACGAGAGGGTCCCCAATCTCGGATTGGAAACATTCGAGGAGCAATAATTAGGTTTTCGTTTGATAATTTTTGCTGTTCTAGTGCTGCCTTCCAACCGCGCCCAGAACCATTGACCATTGTAGTGACGCCATGTGCGAGTTTCATATTGTATACATATTGGAGGGGCAATTCTGGTGTGCGGATATGCGTGTGTAAGTCAATTAAACCTGGCATTACATACATCCCAGTAGCATCAATTATTCTATTTCCTTTAGGAATTTTATCTTTTATTCCTCTGCCGGTTTTACCATTATATGAAATAATTTGTACAATTCTATTCTTCTCAATTATGATATCCGCAGGACCATAAGCGGGTCCACCATGTCCAGGAATTATCATTGCATTAGCAATAATTAATTTATCAAAAGGCCCTTCTTTGCTACTGCTTTGCGCATTACAGAAAACAACTATAAATAGAAAGAATACGTAAATCCTTTTTAGTTTGATTGAATAAATTTGCATTGATTTACTTCCTTTCAATTAGTATTAATTCCTTATTCGCAATATTTTATTATATAATTATATATAATGTTAATAAATATTTATTTTCTTTTCAACAAATAATCATATAAATATTATAGTAAGACTAAAATTTTAGATTATTTAAAATTTATTCATAATAGGGAAGGTTGATAACATGAGGAAAATATTTTTTGTTTTAATATTAATGCTTTCGGTAATTCATACTCAGGAAGAAAAGAAAGAAACTTCAAAAGAAAAATATGTTCCAGTACGTTTCTCCAAAGAGATGCGTGGTTCATTCAATGGAACAAAAATGTCCTATTTAGCTTCCCATTATGAAACTATCCTTTATGAAAAGGATAAATTCAATAATCCTATGGCATCCATTTTTGTCACCGAATATCGATCGGTAAAGAATGATCCAAATCGTCCAGTTATTTTTATTTTTAATGGTGGTCCGGGTTCGGCATCTCTCTGGCTTCACATGGGAGTTATGGGGCCTAAGGTAGTTAAGGTTCCTTCAGATGCAACGGATGATGGATCTCCACCATATGAACTGGTGGATAATCACCTGACGCCACTTGATGTGGCTGACCTAGTTTGCATCGACCCCATTGGTACTGGGTATAGTTTGGCCATGGGTGAACACGAGAATAAAGAATTTTGGGGTGTGCAGCAGGATGCGGAAACTATTTCCAAATTTGTTCGCCAATGGATTCAAGATAACAATCGATGGAATTCGCCTAAATATATTCTTGGTGAGAGTTATGGTGGAATCCGAGGCCCTCAGATGCTTAATGAACTTCGCAATGGCAGTTTAACCAATATTGAAATTAATGGCATTATATTGGTTTCTCCAGCAATAGACTTACAGCATATCCGATTTACTCCAGGTAATAATTCACCTTATGTGGGCTACTTGCCCACATATGCGTCTACAGCATATTATCATGGCAAGGTCAAAACGAATAAATCTTTAGAATCTTTTTATGAAGAGGCGAAAGAATTCAGTTTAAACAAACTAGCCCCAGCCCTAGTTAAAGGATCTCGTATATCTAAAAGGGAAAAAAATCAAATTGCAGAAAGGATTGCCTATTATTCAGGATTATCTAAACAATTTATTCTCAATTCTAACCTAAGAGTCGATGCGAGTAGTTTCAGAAAAGAATTACTTCGAGATGAAGGTTACTCGGTTGGACGCCTCGATTCTCGATATAAAGGTAAAGATTATATAGTGGCGGGTCAAAGACCAGATGCGGATATTTCAAGCGAAGGTTTTTCCGCAGCATATGTATCAGCAATTCACACTTGGTTAGCTGAAATTGGTGTAGATATCAAGAGGCTATACCGTAGTGGTGATTCAGAACTTGGCAAAAATTGGGATTGGGTTTCAACTCAGAATGGATGGCCAAGGTTTGTGAATGTTGCTCCTCATATTGGTCGTGCGATGAGAGAAAATATTGATTTTAAAGTTTATATAGCTTGCGGTATATATGATTTAGCAACACCTTGTTTTACTGCCACTAATACAATTCATGAAAATGGGATTGATCCTAGCAGAGTAAAATTTTCAGAATTTGAAGGTGGGCATATGATGTATAATCATCAACCTTCTTTTGATAGATTTTTGAATGAATTAAGAGACTTCGTAATGATTAAGGAGTAATAAAATGAAATATATAATAAAATTAGTATTTGCCCTTTCAATATCTATTCATTCTACTGAGGTTCTAGCTCAGGAAAAAAAACCTTATGATAGAACAAGATGGTTTGATTCGAATTCTGTTACAACTGATGATTTAAGACGCGTTCCTCAATCAAAGGGATATGGTGATCATGAAGACAAAATAGTTATAGTTGGTGGTCGTTTATTTGATGGGACAGGTTCGTCAGTACGATTAGCTACAATTATTTTAGAAGGGAAAACAATAACTAGAATTATTGATGCAGATGATACAAACTATCCAACTGATGTTGAAATTATTGACGCATCAGGTAAAACGGTAATGCCGGGTTTAATTGATCTACATGTCCATACCACATATGTTAAACAGTTTAACACTCCTGAAGAATTAACTTCTAAATCTCAAGCTGATGCGGCGCTTAGAGGATTTGAGCGAATGAGATATTTTTTAGAAAGTGGAATTACTTCTGTTCGTGATGTTGCATCGCATGGACGTGCCCCTTTTATTTTAAACAATTATTTTCGTCAAAATATATTACCCGGGCCAAGAATTTTTGCAGCTGGACAATTAATAACTGGTCGTGGTGGCCATGGAGCTGAGGGTGGTTTACAAATAGCCCCTGATTATCCTGATGCAAGTATTCGTATAGCAACAGGTGCCGATGAATGGGTTGACGCAGTACGTCTTCAGTTTCATAATGGCGCTGATCTTATCAAATTGAGTAGTCACTATACTCCAGAAGAAATAAAAGCTGCTATTGATGAAGCACACCGATTGGGTCTTAGAGTTACTGTTGATGCGGAAACTCAATATATTGATATGGCAGTGGAAGCTGGGGCAGATTGCATTGAACATCCACTACCGCGAACTGATAAAACAATCAGATTAATGAAAAAAAATAATGTTTTTGCTGTACCTACATTGGTTCCATATCAGTTGATTAATCAAGATGGTGGATATATGGGTTCAACTTCCAGAAGATTTACATTAACTGATGAAACTATTATGAACACAATGAAAAAAATGAGGAAAGCTGGTATAAAAATGGGAGTAGCTACCGATATCACTGCTTCGCTATATAAGTATATGCCAAATCCTTATATAATAGAATTAAATAATTTTATTACTGCAGGTTATAGTACTTTTGAAGCTTTAGTCACAGCCACAAAGACTAATTCAGAAATCTTAGGAATGGATGACCGTCTTGGCACTATAGAAGTAGGTAAATTAGCTGATATTATTATTGTAAATGGTCGACCTGATGAATCCATTGAAGATATTGCAAAGGTTGAAATAGTGATTGTTAATGGAAAAGTCAAAGTAAGGGAGGGAAATATTGTAATGCCACCAATAAAGAAATTATCTCTTTCTGCTGGTGTTGGTTGTACTTGGTGCCCAAAATGAATTCCTAATAGTCTTAGACTATTTTAGCTGCTTGTTCTCCGGCTCGGCCTCCTTCTGCAATTGCATTTCGATAATTCATTCTAGTCCCAAGTTCTGAGTGACCATAAAAAATGTGACCATGTCCTTTTTTAATAGGATCAGCCAGTCCACCATTATTTTTTTCACCAAAATAAAAACCGGGTTCTGGTGCAATATAAGCATGACCCCAGCGGTTTAGAATGATACCTTCAATATCTCGTCTTGCATCAAATCCCCCCGATCCAAAAATATCATTCATATGCGTGCGAATTTCTCTTTCATAATCTAAATAAATTTTTCCCAATAGTTCTCCGCGACCAATTGTTCCTTGCTCATCAATATCTTTTCCAGGTGTGTAAAATGGAACATAAAAAGTCATTACCATTGGTTTATCTGGATGGTAGGGCATTACATCATCATCTATTTGCATAGGTGTACGAATACTGCCAAAAAAACCAAAACCATCATACCAGCGCCCAGCTGCAAAACCCAATTTTTCTAGAAAACGCCAATTATTTAAAGCTACATTAGCTACTAAAACAGGACCATGTTTAAATTTGGAATAATTATTATAAATTATAGGAGGCATATCTGCAACAATATTACGAGCCATAAATCCAGCTGTAGAAATAACGGCTGATTTTGCCAGAAGCTGCTCTACTTCACCATTTCTGACGTAAGTAATTTGTACATGATCACCTATATTGCGTGCATCTATAGTAGTAGAATTAAGCCTTATTCTCGTAGAGTTGTTTGCTTGATCAAGAGCATTAAAATTTATTCGATTATGGGTAATGTCTTTGAATTTATCGCCAGGAATTGATTCTGGTATAAGATATTTTACAATGTGACGAGCATAAGTAGTGTTGCCACCTGGGAAGCTTAAGTTTGTGGTTTCATTTAAGTTTAAAGGATCAATATTGAAATAACCTTTCATTCCAGGTAACTGCAATAAATATGCACCGTAGGCGGAAATAACATCACAACCAAAACCATAATTAGAAATTGCTAATATTGGATCAAGGTGTTTTGTTACACCTGGGTTAAGGCCAAGCTTATCTTCAAGATATGTTTTATAAGTCATACTATCTAGCCAAGGGCCTAATCCTTCTATTCCATGTGCTGTTTCTTTTCCCTTGAATGCGCGCAGCATATCGCGTTTTAATTCAGGTGACCAAGGTGTTCTTTTCAAATCGTCATTCCATATATTCTTAACCCAATTGCGATTATTTTCCTTACCGAAAAAGTGACCCACGTCAAATTTATGTTCTCCCCAAAACATTGCATCATAGCTATCATAAGGTGTTCTAAGTCCAAAATTATTTTGTTCGTCAGCAAAACTGTAGTTTAAAGGCAGACCAACAGTGCGGAAAACATCATCAGACAAAGTTGTATGTCCGGTTGGAGTAACAAAAGCATTTGAACCTTGAGGCCCAAAAAGACGATACCCTTCAACTTCAAATTCATTTTCTTTGGCTTCACCACCAAAAACCGGATGATTTTCAATGATTAAACATGATTTTCCTTCTGATTTTCCTTGGAATTGAAAAGCAGCACCCAACCCTGAGAATCCTCCTCCAATTACTACAAGGTCAAAAACCTCGCCGGTTGATTTGGCTGCTTTTAATAGATTCGGTTTTTCACCATCTCGCAATTGATGAGATTCAAGCATTACAGCTCGAGTGTTACCATTAGATGTTGCATAATCTCCTACTCCACCATACCCAGTCCAAGGATCAGAAAAATTATATTTTTGCTTATTATATAAAATTTTTGATGGTGCTGGACTCCCTAGTAAAACTGCACCGGTTCCCAGCAACATAGAGCCAACAAAATCACGTCTAGTAATTGAACGATCGATCCCTAATAATTTATCCTTTTTATTCATTTATTTAGTTTTGGTTGGTTTATAGAAATTCCATTTGGTCTTGTAGTCTCGGGTGAGTGGTTGCTTAGTTAGGCGTGCCCGAACCAGCTCAACTGGCATACGACCTCCTAGAATGATTGCATCATGAAATTCTGCAGCACTCATTTTACCGGACTCAACCAGTTCTTGGTAAAGTGCTCGAAATTGAAGTGCACCAACCATATAGCCTACTTGATAGAGTGGAGGATAGCTTAAAGTATAATCAGTGTAACTACTGGGTTTAGCATTGGTACCCATTAAACTACGGCGTACTTCTGCTTCGGCGTTAGCAAGTTCAAAGCCTCCTTGCTCCACCAGAAAATCAACAGCTTGGTCAGCTGACCAGTTTCCTAGATGATAGTTTAATGAAAAAATAATTCGGTTTGCACGATGTAGTCGCCAAAAAAGCATGCCGACCTTGTCAGAGTTATTTCTTGGAAGACCTCTTGATAAGAAATGAAATTCCCAATATTGAGCCCAACCTTCGCCCCAGAAAGGTGTTCTTTGAAGCTCACCGCGGTGTGCATTGAAACGTTTGGTCATGAAACCTTGCATGTAATGACCAGGCACTAGTTCATGCATGACACTGCCAAAATTGAGATGTGGTGAGTTGCCGCGTAAACTCATTAGTTTATCCTGATGAGTCATTCCATCCGTTGGATAGGAAACTCGAGTTTGTTCTCCTCCAGTAAAGAATGGGTTGGTTTTTTGTCTTTCCTGTGTTTGCATGGCTAGACGCCATATTTCAAGAGTAATTGGTGGTATGGTGATCATATCAAGTTGTTCAAGAAATTCTTCTGTGTATTCTTGAATCTCAAAAATGGGCCATGGTCCTTCGCCTGGAGGTGGTGCCTGATTCTTGGCATATTCAAGTGCAGCTTTCCAATCATTGCCCAAGCCCATATCTCGTGATACTTTTTTGAACTCCTTGATTATCCAATCACGTTCTTTTTCACCAATATCGATCAATTCTTTTGGGGTATAAGGAATCATGTGTAGAGCCAAGCCTGCACGTAGGCCACCGGCCAGAACAGGATTTCCAATAATAGGGGGTTTCTCCCCTGGTTTTATACCCACTAAATACTCTTCGATGGCTTTAACATAATTTGTTAAGGATGCATCTGCACGAGCATAAGGTTCGCGAGCCCACCAAGAATAAATAGGATCGTAGCCATCGTAAAAAGTGTTATAATTTTCAAGGACACCTTGAAGATGTTGAATTTGTTTTGTTGCTCGCCAAGCGTTAATGGACGAAATATCATTTCGAACAACGATACCATCCGTTTTTTTACCCTGTGAAATGAGTGTATTTGTTAGACTGCTTATTTGATTTGCAATCTCATCCAATGTTGCGGCAGCTACTTTAGGATCAACTCGTTTCCTATCGTGACGGGTTTCTTGTAGGAGACGAATTTTATCCCCAAATGGCAAGAGAGGCGCCATTTGTTTTGCCTGCCGTTCAGCTACTTTTATCATCTCAAGGTCATATTTGATTTGATTACTAAGTGCGATATAATCTATTTGCCCTTCGTGGTTCAATATATCAAAATCAAGCTCTTTAAGACGCTTTTGCCAGGCCCGATGGAATACACGCAGACGTTTGTGACGGACTGGTGACAAAAGGACTTCATAGCGACGTTTGATGGATGCTTTATCTTCAACATAGCGTTTCACGGCTATCCGAAAATTACTCTCGCTCTTTGTAAAATCGATGAGCGATGAGAGTATAGGTGGATCTTCTTCCCAGCCCTTGGATATGTTTATCTCTGCATTTTGTGCATACAAATCGCGTGGCATTGTGATTAAGGCAATAACCACCAACATAGCACATAATCTCACGATTATAGATCTTAGATGAACCATAGATTTTCTCATTATCTAATCCTTATTTTATTAATTAAAGAAAACAGAGACCTTCCGTAATTAGTAGGTCCATTTTTTAATAACAATTTTTTTCTTAATTGTTTTTTCAGGTGTTTTAAGGAAAAATACATAATTACCTGGCTGAATATACTTTTTATAATCAACAAAATAAGGAAAGTCGCTTTTCTCAGTAGTCGTAACTAAATCCCACCGAAACTGGTTTAACCCTTTTTTGGCTATTATACTTTTCTCCCATATTAATTCTTCATTATCAAAATCTTTAATAAACATCTTCACCTTGCTTTTTTTGGGAGACCAAAAACTTATAGGTATTTTTGTGATAGTCGATTTATCCACCTCTCTGCGGGTGTCCACCAATTTTGGAGATTGTGCGTCCGGTATTCTAAAAAGATGATTTACTTTTTTATCGTTAGAACTCAACATGTAAGCTTGATGAATAGGGTTGAGATTTAAATAATAAATTCCTCTTCCGTGTGTTCCCGCAATTAAATCATTTTCTCTTTCCTGTATTATGAGGTCAGCAACGCTAACTGCTGGTAAGTTTTTACCAAAAACTTGCCAAGTTTCTCCACGATTAATTGAAATATAAATTCCGCGATAGCACCCTACGTATAGAATATTTTCAAATACTGGGTCTTCAATTATTACATTTGCAGGCTCATTTGGTAAATTTGTTGTTATTGATTGCCAAGTCTTTCCAAGATCTTCTGAAGCAAAAACGTAATTATTCAGATCATCATAATTGATGCCAGTCATTGCTACATAAACACGGGTGGTATTATATCGAGAAGGGTAGATGCTGCGAATATAGGCATTGGGTAGTCCTTCTGATCGTTCTTCCCAAGAATCACCACCATCTTTACTAATTAAGAATCCACCTCGATCCGTACCCACGAATAATAATCCTTTTTTAAGTTTTGATTCAGCAATTGCACCACCGGCCCATGCTTTTTTATTAGGATCAGTAGATTGGGTAATATCCTTGCTAATCACTGTCCACGTATCGCCTCTATCGGTAGATCTCAAGACATGACTGCCGCCGTGGTAAAGCGTTTTGGCATTATGAGGTGAGATAATATAAGGGGAGACAAAATTATACCGAATCTTATTTTCTTTAGATATATCCGTGCCACTTGGACCAATTCGTTTGGATGTATCTGCTGACATATCCTTTCGAAGTCCATCCCCATGCTGTCTGCTAAAATAAATTGTATTTGCATCATATGGGTCTACTTCTGTAACACACCCATCGCCACCACTCCAGGGGTCTATCCAGAGATATTTCCACTGATCAGTACGAGATGCATTCCATTCTTTAGCGGGTCCGTAAACAGTGGCGTTATCTTGAACTCCGCCAAAAATATTATATGGACTTTGGTTATCAACAGTGATGTCATAAAATTCTCCAGCAGGAATATTATTATGGTGTAGCCAATTGTCACCTTTGTCATAACTGACATAAAGGCCTCCATCATTTCCAACAGCAATATGATTTGGATTCGATGGATTTATCCATAATTCACAGTGGTCTAGGTGAAGTGTCTGAGCGGGGCTGGGCTGGAGATGCTGAACTAATCCTTCCATGATTGAAAAGGAATCTCCTCCATTGTCACTGTGGGCCATACGTACGCCTAAAGCATACAACTCTTCATCATCTACTGGATCAACATATATGTCTGCGAAATACCACCCAATATTATTACTTGGGAAAATACGAAGCGTATCTCGATGTGTCCGTTTCCATGATTCACCGCCATTTGTTGATTTATATACTTCAGCCGAATTTCCTTTAGTTTTATTTCGGTTGTCAATGAGAGCATAGACTTTTTTTGAATTTTGATATGAAACTGCCAATCCAATTCGGCCAATCTTTGGTCCATCAGGTAACCCGTTTGTTAACTTCTTCCAGTTAAGGCCTCCATCATCACTGCGATAAATACCACTGTTAGGTCCATAGACGCTTTCTGCAATGTTTGAATCTGAATTATTTTCCCACATAGAGGCATACATTACATTCGGGTTGGCTGATGAGATTACAATATCGTTAGCGCGGGTTTTTTCATTCACAAAAAGTACGCGATCCCATGTTTTTCCACCGTTTCTAGTTCGGTAAATTCCCATGGATGTGCTTTTGGTCCAGAATTTTCCCATAGCGGCAACCAATACAATATCCGGGTTGGTAGGATGAACAGCAATCTCGCTAATATGCCATGTATTTTCTAAACCTAAATGCCGCCATGAATCACCGGAATCATCAGACCGATAGATTCCTGTCCCTGGCATGGTAAAATTGCGGTTCTTTCTTAGGCTCTCTCCCGTTCCAACATAAATAATTTTGGAATCGGAAGGAGCTAGGGCAATATCACCGATCCCAAGTGCTGGCTGATTTTCAAAGATTGGTTTCCATGTCAATCCATTATCAATAGTTTTCCAAAGATTTCCGGAACCAAATGCTATGTACATTGTGCCAGGGTTTCTAGGGTCACCCTGTACAGCTTCAACCCGGGCAGAATTCAATACAGGTCCAGCAGATATCCATTCAACATTAAAAGAAGTTTCTAACTTTGCTTTTTGATATTGTTTAAACGAAGAAAAAAGCGGGCTTAGATCTTCTTGCCCTATAAGCATTGTGGCGCAGAAAATAAGAAGAATTTTTAGCATAAGCTGTTTAGCTTATTTCAATTTCAGGATTTCCAAGCACATCCATTTTGGGTTGAATTCCTAATCCAGATTCTTTAGAGGCAGACATCCGACCATTGTTCCGTTGCGGTGCGCCATTTGCGGTACTAACAGTAACGTAACTATTAAAATCCGTTGCCGTAAATAAATAATCAGTAGGTGTGCTATGTGCTAAATGGGCAATGGCAGCTGTAGTTACATCTCCGCCCCAACTATCTTCTAACGTCATCGCAATCCCGAGTTTGACACAGAGGTCTCGAGCTAATACGGCCTTAGTAAGTCCACCAAACTTACTGATCTTGATATTTACAACATCCATGGCTCGGTCTGCATACCCACGAACTAAAATATCAATTCCATTGATAACTTCATCTAATATAAAAGGGTGGGAGGTTCGTTCTCGAATTGTAAGACACTCTTCATATGTTTCACAAGGCTGTTCAATATAAACATCAATATCATCTACCGCTCTTACCACTCGAGATGCTTCATGCATAAGCCACCCAGTGTTGGCATCAGCAATTAACTTATCTCCAGACTCTAAAACAGCTGAAGCCAATCTAATTCTTTCTATATCTTTATCTGGATTACCCCCAACTTTTAATTGGAAACGACGATAGCCTTCTTCACGGTATTGTTTAACATTGGCAGCCATGGCGTCTGGCTCAGTTTGAGAAATGGCACGGTATAAAACAAAATCTTCTTCATATCTTCCTCCCAGCATTTCACAAATGGGCATTCCGGCTACTTGTCCTTTAATATCCCAGCAAGCAATATCAATTGGTGATTTTACATAGGGATGACCCTTCAAGCACTGATCCATTAATTGATTTAGCTTTCCAGTCTCTAATGGGTTTTGTCCAATAAGGTGTGGCCCTAATTCTTTGATACCAGATCGAACACCGGCACCATAAGCTGGAAGATAGAAAGGTCCAAGAGGGCAACATTCTCCATATCCTATATATCCATCATCCGTTTCAACGGAAACGATTGTAGAGTCAAAAACATCCACAGATTTTCCACCAGACCATTTATAGGAGCCTTCATGTAATGGAAGGTCCACTTGGTAGGCTATAATTCGTTTTATTTTCATTATTAAATATATCCTAAAGATGACACGTATGGTGAGAATTTATGGTAAATTTTTTTATAATCATGATATATTAACATTCTGGTTAAGTTAAAAAAAAAATAAAATATTTATATTAAAGCTTGAACTTTTCAAGGGATTTTTCATTTATACTCACACCAAATCCTGGGCCTTCAGGCACACTAAGGCAGCCATCATTTATTTCAATTGGATTATTTAAAATCGAACCATCCAGTTGGCTGAGCTCTGTAAATTCACTGGCTAAAGGGTGGATAGCCATTGAAGCAGCTAGATGTATTTTGGCCACGGAAGAAATGCCTGGTTCCAGTTCAGTACCAACTATACAAGGAAAACCAAGCGCTTCAGCTACACTTTCGACTTTTTTTCCTCTGTTCAGTCCACAAGTTTTGGCGATTTTCAAATTTAGATAATCACACGCTTCGTAGTCATGAAGTTTTATTGCATCCTGAGGTGTCCAAATACTTTCATCAGCCATTAGCGGCACACCAATATTTTTACGAATATGGGCCATACCTTTATAATCCCAGCTAGGTATTGGTTGTTCAAGTAATTGTAAATCACAAGCTTCCACTGCATGCATAACTTTGATTGAACCTGCAGTATCCCATGAGGCATTAGGATCAAGCCTCAAACAAATTTCAGCTCCAACGGCTGACCGAACAGCTTTTATCCTCTCAATATCTTTATCTTGATCGCTAGAACCTTTTATTTTGATTACCCTTATACCCATTTCCAAAACTTTTTCAGCACTTTTTACCATACCTTCGGGGGTATCAATTCCGATCTCACTAGCGATGGGGATTTGGCTACGAAATTTTCCTCCCAGTAGTGTAAAAACCGGTACATTTAATATTTTCCCCACCAGATCATATAGCGCTAGATCAATACCTTCTTTTACACATGTTACACGGGCAAGAATTTTATCCAAAATCTGCATGATTTTATTGATGTTGCGCGGGTCCTCACCAATGATATTTGGAGCAACATAATTCAAAATAGTAGTATGGATTGATTCAACCGTTTCTCCATAAAATTCAGGTTCCCAAGCACATGCTTCACCTACACCAGTTACCCCCTCATCCGTATGCATTTTTATTAACACAGCACTTGAATGTGTAAAATCTGTATATGCATCCGTAAAGTTTTTTACAGGTATGGCATATGGAATACTTTCAATATTAGTAATTTTCATAAACTATTAATTTTTCACCTCTAATTATCTATATGATGTTTAATTACATAATATAATGTATATTAAATATATTATTATAATTTATTATTATTGTAAATGAAGGAGGAAAATTATGATCAATCGTAGACAATTTATAAAAGGTTCAGGTATAGCAACTGTTGGTGCATTAACGTTAGGATTTAATAAAAAATCAGATGCAACAAAATTGCCACAAGTATCAGGAAAATCAATAAAGTTATTAGTTGATAATGCAGCTCACCCGCAACCTGCTACCATTGACCGACTTCCTCTTGAGTGGCATAAGGGTAGAGTTAAGGTCCTACAAAAAAAATTAGGTGAAAAGGGACTTGACGGAATACTGATCACTGATCGTTGGAATATTATTTATTATACTGGATTATTCCACAGCACTACAGAAAGACCTTTTGCATGTTTTATTCCCACTGATAAAATGGCTATTCATTGGTTTTACCCAGGTTTAGATTTAGAATTGGTCAAAAGCTGGTGGATAACTGATGGTGAGTATTATTTTGATTATCCTCATGCAGATGGCGCTTATCCTGATCAAGGAACAGTCGATATTGGACCTCCAGTTGATTTAGTCAAATGGCAATTGACAGGACTAAAAAAACGCGGTTATGGAAGTAAAAAAATAGGCTTAAGTGCAGCCCCTTCATATAAAAAATTAAAACATATGAAAAATATTTTACCTAAAGCTTCTTTTGAAGATGTGAGTGATGTATGTGTGAAAATGCGTCGCGTTAAAACCGATTTGGAGCTAGCATTAACACAGCGAGCTTATAATTATTTTAGTGATATACATGCTTGGACAAGGGATTATATCCTACAATATGGAACAGATCTTACAGATTTCAAGGTCAAAATGGCAGCGACGGAGTATGGCACTGACCTTATAATGAAAGATATAAAACGTGATGGACACCCTCACAGTGCAGTTGGTATTAGGGTGGGGATAGGTTGTAGGACTGGCAATGGTACTGCTTATCCACATCCTAATCAATTCCACCATAATAAAATAAAAAAAGGTGACTCTATTCAGGTTTCAGGAGGGGTTAGAATTGGTGGATGTGGAGGAGAACTTTATTGCCCTTACCAAATTGCACCTTGGAATAATGAAATGGAGAAAATGTGGGAAGTCATGGCTGAGGGCTCTCGGATGCAAATAAGAATGTCCAGTGTAGGTACGCGCTGTCAAGATATCGCTAAAGCAGTTCATGAGTATCAATTAAAAAATGGGATGCAGAATTATCTCTACCAACGGGTAGCGCACGGAGAAGGTATGGAAGGGCATCAAGAACCTTATATTGCTTTAGGTGACGAAACTGTCCTAGAAAAGAATATGACTTTTTCAATGGAGCCTGGTTTATTCTATCCTAAAGGAGGATATGGCTATAACCCATCAGATTTTGTTGTCGTTTCAGAGGGTACAGGATATACCATGGGTAGCGTTCCAAACCTTACAAAAGAATGGGCTATTCTTAAACTATAATACAAATATTTGTATTTGCTTTACTTGGATCCAATTAGTTAACCAATAAAAAAGCCCCTCAATTGAGGGGCTTTTTCTTAATCTGAAACTTAACTTTAGAAGGCTAGAGTGGAGAGTTACCCACGTTTAAGCTGCAGAAGTATAATTATTAAGATACTAATGTATAATATTAAATTATAATATATAACATAATATTTTATATAATTTATTGAAACGTTATATTTTATATGATATTATTTTTTACTTATATTTGATGATATTAAAAATCGAAATAACGAAAGAAAAATATGAAAAAAGCTAAAGCAATACAAAAATTAATAAATGAATCTCATTTGGCCATTGGAGATATTTGTTTTGAACTGGACGTAAGTCGATTTATCGTACATAAATGGCGCAGTGGTGAATCTAATCCGAGAAGCGAAAACTTGAATAAACTGGCCAAAATAAATGATATAAACTTAGAATGGTTGTCGAATGATGATGTATTATTTCAATATAGTTCACCTAAGAACAACTTAGATAAAAAAGAAGAAAAAGTTAATCGCCTTGATAATATCATTCAAAATCAAATTGATTTAATAAAAATAATTAGAAATGATAATTTAAAGTTGAAAAATAATATAAAGAAATTCCAGTTAGGTAAACAAATAATCAATAATCATGATTATTCAATTATAAGAAGAATTGATGATAATAGTATTGTTAAAATTAATGTTCCTGCTAATGGTTTATTGGGATACACACAAAAAGAGTTTACTGAATTATCGAAACAATGGCCGAATTCTTCTTTATTTGATCAAAAAGTGTCAGTAGCAATGAAAAAAGAAGAACAAAAACGTGTTAATATCGCGAAAGACCTGGGAATAGAACATTTTGATATTTCAAATCACATTTTATTTTGTAGAAAAAATTCTAATAAAATATGGGGATATTTTATGAAAAATTATGATTTTATTTTAAATAGAATTCATATCTGTGTCAAGTTTCTGGATAAGCAAAATTAATATATTAATTTATTCTGATGAGGGTATTGTACCATGGATAAGAAAAATCTGGATCAAGTCCTAGATAATCAAAATGATCTCATTAATAAATTAAAAGAAGAAAATAAAAAACTTTTATTAAATCGCCAAAGATTTGAGGAATCAAACAAAATATTATGGGACAATGACTATTCTGTCGTTTGCTCTATTGATCCCCTTGTGGTTATAGAAGTGGAGAATGTCCCACCAAATGGACTATTAGGCTACTCTAAAAGAGAATTTATAAACAATACTTTTAATTGGACTAAAGGAGGAATGTTTAAGTTCGATGAGATTAAGAGGATTGACACAGAACACAGAAAACGATCAGATTTTGCTATGGATTTAGGATTAAATCACTTTGATATTAGACTAACTGTTAAATTTATACAAAAAAATCATTCTTATATTTTGGGTCATTATGTAAGTTTTTACGATATGATAAAAAATGAAGTCAAAATGTATGTTAAGTTTCTACCTCTTGTAGATAAAACGATTAAAAATTAGTTATATATAATTATAGTTTTGCTTGCTCATTGGCCTTGAGCATTTTATAAAAATTATTATTATAGTACGGAAAAACATGAAGCGATAGGGCATGTAATATTTCTGAACCATTGAAAAATAGTGTTCAGATATCAGTTATTTTTGTGAGCATACCGACTTCATCTAACATACCGACTTCATCTAATTTTATATATTATTATATTATATTATATGCTTGACATTTAACGGTTTCTATTATTATTTTGGTGCAGTATACATCCCAGATAAGTTGTAATTAATAATTTGCTTTTCTTTTATAGCTTTGCTTGGATGAGAAATTAGTAATTGAAAGTTATAAAATAAAATGCCGGAGATAGCTATGAAGAAATTATCTAACCTAATCACAATTAGTATCCTTTCAACTTTTCTTTTGGGTCAAGTTGGTCAAATGGCAGGTGTTGTCTCATCTGACAATGAAGGTCTTGCTGGTGCTAATGTTATATTGGAAGGTACACCATATGGTACTGCAGCTAATGTTGCAGGTGAATATTATATTGAAAATATCCCGGCTGGAAATTACACGGTTACCGTTACTTATGTAGGTTACGCTAATGAAAGTCAGGAAGTGACCATAAATGCAGGTGAAGAATCACAATTAAATTTTTCTTTAAGAACATCTGCAATCAATTTTGAACAAGTCGTTGTAACTGGAACTGGGGCTCCAGCAAGACGTAAAGCGCTAGGTCAGACAATCAACATTATAAGTTCAGAAGATCTAAATTCAGGTTCTGTTCAAACGGTTACTGACGCTCTGCAGGGACGAATACCTGGGCTAGTTGGAGCAAATATGGGTGGCCAGGGCGGTGCAGCTCGCATCCGATTAAGGGGTACCGTTAGCTTGACGCAGCGCAACCAACCCCTCATTTATATTGATGGAGTTAGAATCGACAATAGTATGACGGATAATGCTTCAATTTCTACTTCGCGCTTAAATGATATTGATGTGAATACGATTGATCGGATTGAGGTAATTAAAGGTGCCGCTGCCGCGACCTTATTCGGAACAGAGGCCTCAAGTGGTGTGATCCAGATTTTTACAAAACGTGGTACTGTAAGTGCACCAACATATACTTTTCGCACAAATCAGAAGATCGCAATAATTGATGCCAAGAATCGTGTTGACGATAATTATGGGTATGATTCTGATACTCGAACTATAATGACCAATAATCCAGCGGCTGCTTATATGAGGTCATCTCACCAGCAAGATTATTCATTTTCAGTTCGAGGAGGAACGCCTAAGGTCAAATATTATGCATCTGCTTCTTGGGCGGATCATCCAGGATCTCAACCAAAAAATAGTGTGGATAAATGGAGCTTGAGGACAGCGCTTGATTTTCAAAATACTGAAAAATTAAGTACAAGCATTGATATAAGTATGACAGACAATACAATGATGGCTCCCATGCCTTGGTGGGGATTTTGGGCTGAAATTATGTTATGTGATCCATCAAATGTATCAGAATTACGACCCTATGGTGGACAAGATTATACGGTGGATGGGGCATTGACTTGGAATTCTGAAGAAATGACAGATAATCGTTTAATCAGTGCAAAAATTAATTATAATTGGACTGATAATATTCGCTCAACTCTGCAACTAGGATTGAATGATGTATTAGTAAGAACAACACGTTTTGTACCCAAAGGCGGTGCTAACCCCGCTTCACCATCCAAAGGTGCCCGAGACAGATGGCACAGAGAAAAAGACATTATCACGTTGGATTTCAAAACGAACATAAACTATAATATATCAGATAAGCTTGTATCATCTACTGTTATTGGAGCACAGAGCTTTAATGAGATCACGAACCAACAACAGGTATCCGTAAATAATTTCCCTTCCGCAGCGTTAAGTACCTTGAGAGGAGGTTCTTCTGTAAGTAATGTGGATGAATATGAAGAAACGGTAATTAATGCGGGTGTATTTGTACAAGAGCAGTTAGCATACAACGATCGTCTATTTTTAACACTTGGAATGCGAATGGATGGAAATTCAGCGTTCGGCGAAGACTTTGGTTTTGAATCTTATCCTAAAGCAGGTCTCTCATGGGTTATTTCTGAGGAACCTTTTTGGAATTTTGGTGCCATTAATCAAATGCGAATTCGCGCCGCCTTTGGAACGTCGGGTTTACAGCCAGGAGCTTTTGATGCTCAGCGTACCTGGCAGCCGTCTTCAGGTATTGAAAACAACCAGGCTGTCTTACCGTTAAATTTGGGTAATAAAGATTTAAAACCTGAACGGTCTCAAGAAGTAGAGTTTGGAGCAGAGTTTACGGCTTTTAATGATTTATTAGGTGTTGAAATTGTTTATTACAATCAGAAAACAACAGATGCGCTATTACCAGTTTCATTATCGCCATCACTAGGATTTTTGCAATCTCAATTGACTAATATTGGTGGAATGGAATCAAAAGGATTAGAATTATCTGGTAACTGGACTGTTTTTAAAAAGAATGCAGTATCTGTAAAACTGTCAGGATCTTATTCAAAGACAGATCAAACAGTAACAGATATGGCAGGTGTGCCTCCTTTTCGTATCGAGGGCCGCCGCCGTTGGAGTCAGATTAAAGAAGGTTACCAGCCGGGTGCAATTATTGCTCCCGTACATGACCCAAGCAATCCCTGGTCTACTAGTGTGCCCATTGATCAAGTGACCCACCGTTCACAGATTTATCCCAATTTCAAGAAAGATGCCAATGGTGACGACGCCTTAGAGTACATTGGCAATTCATCGCCTACCTATACCTTTTCCTTTGGTACTACGGTAAAGTTTTCGAAGAACCTTTCCCTTCGGGCAATGTTTCGCGGCGAAGGAGATTTTTTAATATCACGGGAGTCTGAGCTCATTCGACAGAACTTGGGGTATAACAAAGTAGCAGCAGATTTAGCTTTTGCATTAGATCCAGCAAATAATGTTGCACTTGAAGAGCGTAAAAAACATATCGAGGCCTACGGTATGCGGCATCCCAATGTTTTCAGTGACTGGATGGAGTCCGGTGATTATACCAAGTTTCAAGAACTTGCACTGATTTGGCAGGTGCCGGGCGATGTAGCTAGTAGGTTTGGTTTCACTGCTGCTACCGTGTCTTTCAATGCACGCAACTTGCATATCTTCACCGATTTTGGTGGATATATCGATCCAGGTGGTGGACGTGGCTCTCGTAGCGAGTTCCTGCAAAATATTGATTACATGTCAGGTCCGAGCCCAATTTTTTATGGTGTATCCATTAATACAACATTTTAAGTGGAGGCTTTGGATATGAAAACTGAATCTTTTCAATTTGATTACCTCAAGAGGAAAAAAATGAAAAATGAAAAAAGAACTAAACAATTCCCTTTTGCACTCTTAATTAGTGCTTTTGTAATGGTTGCAATATCATGTGAGGATTTTGAAGTTGATAACCCTACAAATATTTTGGATTCTGATCTTAGTGATGCAGGTTTGGCAACTGCGCTTGGTAATACACCAGAAGTAGCGGTTGCAGCTGCACTTGATGACGCAGTCGTTTGGTCTGCAGCATGCTCTGATGAGGGTTTCTTATCTGGATCGGGAACTTTCAGAATTATGATTGATGAAGGTTATATGGATGGTTATAATCAGCAATACGATAATTTATATAATGCGCTAGCTTCCGCCAGGTGGATTGCAGACGATGCGACTGAGCGTGTCAAAGCATTGGTAGATAACGCAAATTCAGATGTCCGTGTTGCAAATGGTTATTTTTGGGGTGGTATGGCCCGTATGACATTAGCTGATCATTTCGAACAAGTCGTATATGATGGAAATGCACCAATTACGCCTATTCAGGCGATGAAAGATGCCATTGCAAAGTTTGAATCCGCGGCGACTATTGCAGCAGCGGCGGCAAATAGTTCCTTAGCAGCTGCATCTCACGGTGCCATTGCTCGTGCATATCGAGCGATTTATTGGGATGAGAAGCGCACAAATTCGAATGATGATATGGCCACATTTCAAAAAGCTAGTGATGCAGCAAAAGCAGCTTTAGCTATATCGAGTAATTACGTTGAGTATGCAAATTATAATCCTCCAGGTGCAACAAACTTTGTATATGCCTCTGTTAATGCATCACGCTATAATCGGATGGATCCTAAATATGCCTATATGAAAGATCCTGTAAGTGGCGTAATAGACCCTAGAATAAAACATGGAGATAAAGTAAATAATTCACCAAGAACAGGTGACCCAGTTTACCTTATCACAAAGTATCCTAATGAAGGTGCTGATATTCCTGTTAGCCGTGCTGATGAGGCTAGATTGATCATTGCTGAATATGCAGCTATGACAAATGATCTTACAACTGCTGTTAGTATGATAAATGAGGTTCGCGCGGATGATGGTCTGGCAGTTTTTTCAAGTACCGATCAAGCTGAAGTTATAACTCAACTCAAGTATGAACGTTCAGTGGAATTATGGTACGAAGGTCGTCGTTGGCAGGATATGCGTTATTATGAAATTATACCTGATCGTTGGGCCCAAGTTAATAAGACGAAGGGAATACATCGGAGATGGCCAGTGTCTCAGCGTGAAAAGGATAATATGTAATAAAAATAGATTAAGTTACAAGTTCTCGTTAAGCCTAAAATAGGGTAGGTCTATCTTTTGATTTACCCTATTTTTTTCCGCGGTCGAAGTTGTTTTTTTATCTAATCATAGAATGGAAATAATAAAATGAGTAATCAAATAAGTCATAGAATTAGAAGAGTATTTTCTCAATATGGAAAATATTTAGTCGTGATATCAATTGTTTTACCAACTTCTGGACAGGAACTTAGTAATCAAAAGAAAAAAGAAATTTTAAATGTATCAAAACTAACATCAAAAGGACCTAATGCTGCACCTGATCGAAAAAAAGGTGAGGGAAAAGGACCTTATAAAAGATTAATAATTCGAGGAGGAACTGTAATTGATGGGACTGGTGGTCCGCCACGTGGACCCATGGATATTGTTATTGAAAATAATAAGATCGTTAAAGTACAAAATGTAGGCTATCCAGGTATTCCTATTAATGAATCAAAACGACCTAAAAAAGGGGATTATGAAATTGAT
>Ga0310122_10000643_pt1 | contig 22143 bp, 19 predicted proteins | sample CB6_Bottom_1051__FD_203503 | JGI IMG/M metagenome (GOLD analysis project Ga0310122, IMG submission 203503) | Marine microbial communities from Western Arctic Ocean, Canada - CB6_Bottom_1051 | ecosystem: Environmental > Aquatic > Marine > Oceanic | place: Canada: Western Arctic Ocean | collected...
GAACCCACCATCCCTATCCCGAACAGCGTCTGCGCGTCATCACCCGAGGTAGGAGCCCAGTGCGGTAGTTCCGCTCGCTGGGATCTGTGCGGGGGGCGGCCCAAAAGGGCCGTCCCTACCGCGACCTTGCCCGCCTGCGACAGGTGATCCGACCCGATTGCCTTGGAATCCTGCCCGAGGCAAGCGACGCAGAACGTTCCGGTTAGGCAGGCTGGGGGCAGGATGTCGAGGCTGTTCGTCGCCAACTTCGGTTTTGAGGACGAGTTGTCGGGCCGGCGGATGTCTCGTTCCGCCTGGGAGGCCACACGGGGCCTGTGCGGCTGTTGGACGCCGATGTTGGGACCGGGTGATCTGGCAGTGTTGGCGCCGTACCAGGGCGATGCTGAGGCGTTGGCGGCAGCGGACCGGGCTGCGGAGGTCGTGGCCTGGGGCTGGAGTCGGCGAATGGTCCGGCTGGCCCGGGAGGTGGGATCCGGAGGCGGGATCCCGGACCCCAGCGTCGTCGAGGCACTCAACCGGCGTCGCTGGTCGTTTCAGCAGGAGGTCGAGGCGGGGATGGTGCCGGACGGGGCCGTATTGGCCGAAAGCCAAGCCGCCTGCCAGGGTGTGGTATCACGATCGCCTCGGATCGGATCAGGCTGGATCGTGAAAGCGGACCTGGGCGCGTCGGGTCGCCAGCAGCGACGGATCACCGGCGACACACCGCCGGCCGGCTTCGCCGAGTGGCTGGCGGGATGCTTGGATCGAGACGGCCTGGTGGTGGTTGAACCCTATCTGGATTCGGTACTTGAGTGCGGCCTGCAGTTCGAGTTGGGGGCCGGGGGAAGCGTCCGGTTTTGCGGTGCCACCGAGTTGTTGAGCACCGAATCGGGCAGCTACCTCGGAACCCGCTTCGGAGAGTCCGTCGTACTGAGGCTCGAGTCGGACCTGGAGCAGTTGCTTGCGAGGCTCGAGCCGGTCGTTGATCGGGCTGCGAATGCGGGGTACTTCGGCCCGTTGGGGATCGATGCGATGTGTTTTCGGAGGTCCACGGGCGAGACGGACTGGCGTCCGTTGCAGGAGGTGAATGCGAGGTTCACGATGGGGCGGTGTGCGTTGGAGTGGGCTTCAGAGTTACCCGGCGGAGCGAGTGGTACGGTGCTGGTGTGTCGATGGGCCGAAGCGGAATCGGTGGATCGTCGCCTGAGCGAGTTGGTTACGGAGATCGAGGGGCTGCGGCGAGCCGAGCGGTTTTCGCCTCTGGAGTCTCCGCCGGGTTCACCGTTGGGGTTGGTGCTACTGGTTTACGACACGAACCACGACCCCGGCGTGATCGAGTTGATCGAGGGCCGAGTGACGGCGTGCCTGGGGGGGTCGGCCCACTAGAGCTCGTCGGCGGCGGGCAGTTGGATGCTGCGGAGTGTGTCGCCGCGTCCGGCCTTGAGATCGAAGAGCCCGAAGATGTCTCGAGCGTCGAGGCTGAGGCTGGTGTTGCTGACATCGCCGTCTCCGAGCACGGCTCGAAACAGTTCCCGTTTCTGCTGCAGTACCCGATCGATGCGTTCCTCGATCGTGTTGCGGCAGATGAACTTGGTGACCAGCACGGGGTTCTGCTGGCCGATGCGGTGGGCGCGGTTGATGGCCTGGTCCTCCACGGCCGGATTCCACCAGCGGTCGTAGAGGAAGACGTAGCCGGCCCACTGCAGGTTGAGACCGACGGCACCGACCCCGTAGCTCATCAGCAGCAGGTGGCAGTCGGGATCGTCGCGGAATTGGGCGAGCACGTCATCCCGGCGGGCGGAGGGGACTCCGCCGTGGTAGATCAGGGGTGAGAACCGTTCGAGGTGGACGTTCATCCAGTCGAGCGATCGAGTCCACTGGCTGAACAGGATGGCCTTGCCACCGCTCTCGGCAATCTCCTCCATCTCTGCATCCAGCCGGTCCAGCTTGCAACTCTGCCCGGTCAGCGGGTCGAAGTTGCAGATCTGCTTGAGCCTGAGCACCAGCTCGAAGACGTGCTGGATCGTAATCGACTCACCCATGTCGCTCAGTTGCACGACTCCGTCCTGTTCAGCGGTGCGGTAGGCGAGCGTCTGGGCGGGGTTGAGTTCGAGCAGTTCATCGCGGTCGAGTCGGGGTGGCAGGTCGGTGAGGACTCGGTCCTTGGTGCGTCGGAGCACGAAATCGCGGGCCAGCCGATTGAGTTGCCGAATGTCGCTGGGGCTGTGGTCGGGGACGGCTCCGATGAATTCCAGCAGCGAGACGAAATCCGAGGGGCGGTTTTCGATCGGGGTCCCGGTCAGTGCCCAGGACCGTTGTCGGCGGAGTCCGCGGGCGGCCTGGTTGGTCTGTGAGTCGCGGTTCTTGATACGTTGGGCTTCGTCGAGGATCACGAGGTCGAAGGCGGGGAAGTCGTCCTCGCCGATCATCGCGACGTCGCGGACCAGCAGTTCGTAGTTGGCGATCTTGACCGGGATGTTCTGCATCTCCCAGAGCATGCGTCGCCTGGGCGAGGGTCCTTCGATGGCGACCACCGGGATCTCCTCGGCCCACATCCCCAGTTCCCGTTGCCAGTTGGTGATCAGCGGCTTGGGACAAACCAGCAGCACACTGCGAATCTGCCCGGCCCTCAGCAGCAGGCGAAAGGCGCTGATGGCCTGCATGGTCTTGCCGAGTCCCATTTCGTCGGCGAGCAGTCCGCACGAACGCGAGAACAGCCAGGCGATCCCCTGGTACTGAAACGGGAACGGCTCGAATGGCATCAGCAGTTCCTGTCCCGAGAGCAGCGATTCGATGGGGGGCTGCAGCAGGAAGAACAGCCGGTCGGTGATCGAAAGCGCGGAGTCAGGTACGTCGATTCGCGTGCGGCGGTTGGGCCGGGGTCGTGATGCTGTGGCGGGAGGGATGGCCGAGTCGCTGTCGAAGGGGCTGGGTGGAGGGTAAGGCGAGACTGTCGAAGATCCCGAACGGGGCGCCTCGATCACGTCCGCAAACTGCACGCCGATCGTATGGGGCGTGGCCCAGTGGGGATGCCAGGCGCGCATCAGTCGCGGGGCCGGGACGAGCTCTTCAGAGATGACGTCGACCCGGGGCGCACGGGTGATTCCGGCGCCCAGGCCCGAGTTGAACAGCTTGACCGCCAGGTGCACCGGCAGTGCGTGTACGTCGACCTGCAGAGGGTCGAAGTGGACTGCTGTGTTCTGGGCGACGTGGTCCACCGGCGTTCCCCGTCTGGTGTGCCTAGAGCGTTTCGGCCAGGGCCTGTCGGACTCGTTCGAGAGGTTCCTGGAGATCGGTTTCTTCGGCGACCTGCGTGGCGCCATGGTGCAATGCGGAGATGTCGTCCTGGTGGGCGGTGTGAATCGAGAGGATACGGCGGCCCATCCGCACCCGCCCCAGCGGCGGGGCATCGGCCGAGCCGGGCGTTTCGGTAACGGTGTCGGGTTGGGTCTCGATCCGAGCCATTGGGATCGCGATGTGGTTGCGGAGGTCAAGGATGGCGTCGTGGTCTGTAACCAGCAGGTCCGGCTGTGTGCCGAGGCGTTCCAACAGCGCGCGGCCCATCAGTTCACCCAGCAGAAACGGCTTCAGGGTTGCTCCGTACAGCAGTTCCTGGGCCCGGGTGGGCCGGACCGGGCTGGTACACTGGAATTCCAGTGGGCGGCCGTAGCGGTTGGTGACCAGCAATCCGGCGACGAAGGCTCCGTCTTCGGTTTCCAGGGCGGCCAGGAAGCCGATGCGAAACGTGCGAGAATCGACAGTCGGGTCGCTCATCGATCGGGAATCCGGAAGGCGGGAATGAGCGACAGAGCCGTGTCACCACATAGTCATTGTCGGCGGTTGGAAAAGGCCACTTGAGCGGTTCGGCCGAGTCGGAGGGTCGTTACAATCCTGTGGGTGGCAGGAGGTCGGGTTGACTTCCGCGAGCGGAGTCCCGGGTACTGCGATGTCGTTCCCTGAAGATTCGGATCGAGACCAGCTGCGGGCTCTGCAGGCCGAGCGTTTGCGGAGCCTGGTCGGGGACGTGCTGGGCGGGAATGCGTTCTGGCGCGGCCGTTTGCGGGATGCGGGATTCGAGGACCTGGCCGCGTTGGCCGAGCGGCTGCAGGACCTGGAGGTGTTGTCCGAGTTGCCGGTCTGCAGCAAAGAGGACCTGGTGAGCGACCAGGACTCCGAGCAGCCCTACGGCAGCAATCTCAGTGAACCGATCTCTGCCTACACCCGTTTGCACCAGACCTCCGGGACCACCGGTCGGCCGCTACGCTGGCTCGACACTCCATCGACCTGGTCGAACGTGTTGGAGGCCTGGGCGCAGATCTTTCGGATTGCCGGAGTGGTCTCCTCGGATCGGTTCGCCTTCCCGTTCTCGTTCGGACCGTTCATCGGGTTCTGGGCGGCGTTCGAGGGTGCGGCGGCGGCCGGTCACCTGTGTCTACCGGGCGGCGGGATGAGCAGTGCGGCTCGGTTGCGGCTGATCGAGGACAATGCTGCGACGGTGGTCTGCTGCACTCCGACCTACGCCCTGCGGTTGGCCGAGGTCGCTACCGGTGAGGGCGTCGATCTCGCATCAGGCTCGGTGCGGATGCTGATCGTGGCCGGTGAGCCCGGCGGCAGCGTGCCGGGCATCAGGGATGCGATCGAATCGGCCTGGGGGGCCGGGGTGATCGATCACTGGGGGATGACCGAGTTGGGTCCGCTGGCGGTTGAGTGCGCAGCGGCACCCGGGGGGATGCACCTGCTGGAGTCCGAGTGCATTGCCGAGGTGGTGGACTCGGAACGGCTGCAACCGGTGGCTGCAGGTGAGCAGGGCGAGTTGTTGATCACCACGCTGCGTCGCAGCGGCAGCCCGGTGTTGCGATACCGGACCGGGGACCTGGTGGAAGTCGATCCGGAGCCCTGCGGCTGCGGGCGGGTGCTGTTGCGTTTGCGGGGCGGCATCCTCGGACGCAGCGATGACATGATCACGGTGCGAGGCAACAACGTGTTTCCCTCGAGCATCGAGGCGGTAATCCGCAGCGTGGAGGGGGTGGCGGAGTTCCGGGTGCTGTTGGGCAGCGAGGGTTCGCTGGACCGGTTGAGCGTGGAGATCGAACCGGTGGCGGGCGTGGCTGAGGAGGCCCTGAGCGAGACGGTGGCCGCGGCGATCCGCGCGACGTTCAACTTCGGAGCCGATGTCGAGGCGGTGGCAACCGGCACGTTGCCCCGCTTCGAACTCAAGGGTCGCCGCTTCGTCCGCGACTAGGCGGCCCAGCCGGGATGCGGGGTCGCTGCGGGGTCGCTGCGGTGTCAGCCGCCTGGTATGTCGCGACCGTGCGGGTCGGTCTGGGGTCCGTCGAGTTCATCGGCGATTTGGTCGCGGAGTTCGGGGTCGAGGAAGTGTTCGACTCGATGTGCGGCCTCGTGCAGGTGATCGCCGGGCACGTCGAAGTGCCGGGCCATGTAGCTCTCCCACAGCCGGTGGGCGCGGACGAGCTGCACGGCTGCGTCGCGGCCGGATTCGGTGAGCACCGGCTGGGAGGACGGACCGCTGATCAGGCCTCTGCGCCGTAGCTGCCAGGCGGCGAAACGTTGGATCCTCGATCGGTGTCTCGAGGATTGGTCCAGGTCGGGTCGGGGAGCGGCTTCGATCTGGCGGTAGAGTACGCCCAGCAGGTCTTCGGCGGCGATGCGGACTGAGAGCCGCAGACGGTGGACCAGTCGGATCAGCAGCCCGTGCCTGGGCCCCAGCAGAAGCGCCAGCAGGAACAGGCCTCCCGAGGTGACGGCCATCATCCCCGATGTGCTGGCATCCAGGTTCTCGATGTCGACTCCCCTGAGCAGCGGTTGATCGGCAAACGGAGCCATCAACAGCGGAGGCAGCACCATGGCCATGGCGTGTCCGATCGCGGCACTCGCCGTCGCGACGACCCCCGAGATCACCAGCATCGGCCAGAGCCGGTCGGTCAGCAGGTGCGCGGTGGCCGGAGGAACGATCAGCATCGCCACGACCAGGATGTTGCCGACGCTCTCGAAGGCCGCCACGGCGGTGACCGCCGTGACCGCCATCAACGCGTAGTGGATCCAGGAGGCGTTGATGCCCAGCGATGTGGCCAGAGCCGGATCGAAAGTGCTGATCCTGAGTTCCTTGAAGAAGCAGATGACCAGGATGATGTTGAACAGCAGCACGCCCAGGCCGACCCAGGCCGCTCGAGGCACGTGGCCTGGGCCGTACCAGACGGTCTCGATGTTGCCGTATAGCACGCAGTCGGGGTCGATGTGCACGCTGTCGGCCGCCAGCCGAATCATCAGCAGGCCGACGGCGAACAGCGTGGTGTAGACCACGCCCAGGGCCGCGGAACTCTCGACCCGACCCTGGCGGCGGACCCACTCGGTCAGCACTGCGGTCAGGGCGCCGATCAGCACGGCTCCGCTGAACATCATCGCGTAGCTGGTGGCGTCGAATGCCGTGTGCGTGTCGAGCTCGCTGGTGGAGATCCAGCCGGAGGTCTTGAGATAGTGAGACAGCAGGAAGGCGGCCACGATTCCCGGCAGAACCGTGTGGGTCAGCGCGTCACCCATCATCGACTGACGACGCAGGACCAGGAAACTGCCGGGGATCGAGCAGGCGATGGCTGCCAGCGCCGCGGTGATCACGATCCAACTGTCGAGATCGCCCCAGCCCTTGACACAGGCACTGCCGAGGGAGTTGAGGATGTCGATGACGGACTGCATGGGGCTGGCGATGGGGTTGGGGACTTCAGGGAAGGAAGGCGGTTTCAGGAACCCGAGTCGATCGGGTGCGGGCTGGGCGGCATGCCCATGTGCGGGTAGCGCTGCGAGACGGCTTCGAGCAGTTGGTCGACGAGGTCGGGGTCGAGGACGTGTTCGATCAGGTCGGCGTCACGGTCGACGTGGCTGGTCGCGATGTCGGCGTGCAGCACGAGGTAGGTTTCCCAGAGCCGGTGGTTGCGGGCCACCAGTCGGGCGTCGGCTGCACCCGCTTCGGTCAACCGCCAGCCACCCTCGACGACTTCCAGACGGCCCCCGGAGACGGCGGTGCGGATCAGCGGGGCCAAGCGGCGAGGTGACCAACTGCGGCGGGCGAGGATTCTGTCGTGAACGAGCAGGTATTGACAGAGCGGGTCTATGCCGGAGTCGGGGCCGGAGTCGGGGCCGGAGTCGGGGCCGGAGTCGGGGCCGGAGTCGCTGCCGGTCTGCTCGAGCCGGGGCTCGAGCATTTCATACAGGGCACGGGAGAGGTCGTGGCGGCCGACACGTTTTGTGGTGGCGAGGTGATTGAGGAGTTGAGGCAGGAGTCCGCGTCGGCGGCCCAGGGCCATGCTGAGCATGAAGAACAGCGAGCCGACCAGCACGATCACCGCGCCGGCCGAGAAGCGTGCGAAGAGCGAGCTGACGACTCCGCCCAGCCAGGCCGAGACGCCTCCCAGGCCCGCTGAGATCAGAGTCATCGGGCCGAGGCGTTCGGTCCAGAAACGAGCGGCGGCGGCCGGGATGATCAGCATCGCCACCACCAGCAACAGCCCGACACTCTGCAGACCGATGATCGCCATGCAGACGACCAGGGCCATCAGCACCGAATCGAGTTTCGTGGTGGGCCAGCCGTGGCTGCGGCCGAATTCCTCGTCGAAGCACAGCAGGCCGAATTCCTTGAACAGCAGCGCCGAGACGGCGATGACGACCAGGGACGTGCCGCCGATCAGCTTCACATCGGCGGCGATCATCGAGGCGGTTTGTCCGTAGATGAACTGCTGCAGGCCGGCGACCTGGCCGGTGGGGAGTTTCTGGATGATGGTGAACAGAGCGATGCCCGCGCCGAAGAAGACGCTGAGCACGATCGCCAGAGCGGCGTCCTCCTTGATGCGGCTGAAGCGGCTGATGCTCGTTGCGCAGAAGACTCCGAGGAGACCCGCGGCCAGGGCGCCCAGCAACAGCGCCTGCAGCGAGCGCTCGCCGCCGGGATAGGCGAGTTCGATGTAGAGGAAAGCCAGGGCGATGCCCGGCAGCGAGGCGTGACTGACCACGTCGCCGACGAGCGAGCGGCGACGGAGCAGCATGAATGTGCCGACCGTGCCGGCTCCGATCCCCAACAGCATCGTGCCCAGCAACACGATCCGCGTGTTGTACTGCCGCATCAACAGCGTGTCGCTGAGTTTCTGCCAGCCGGGCCACTGGAAGCGAGTGTCGGAAATGCTGGTGCGCGACTGCAACGGGATGACACGGTGAAGGTGATCGTGAGCAGGATCGGGCCCGGCGGCTGAGGCTGTCGGGAGTGCGAGGCCCAGTACTAGAGCCAGCAGCAGACCCGGCAGCAACGGGCCTCTGGCGGTGGAGTGGCCGGTGGGGGAAGTCATGAGCGGTTGGGGTCGAGCGTCATGCGGTGGCCGACCTGGTCCAGCAGTGCGAGTTTTCCGCCGTAGGTGGCCCGCAGGTTTTCGGGAGTGAAGACCTCGGAGACCGGTCCAGTGGCCACCAGTCGCATGTTCAGCAGCAGCACCTCGTCGAAGTACTCGGGCACGGTCTGCAGGTCGTGGTGCACCACCAGTGCGGTTTTTCCGTCGGCCTTGAGTTCGTGCAGGATGTCGACGATGGCCCGTTCGGTGGCCGCGTCGACCCCGACAAACGGTTCGTCCATCAGGTACAGGTCAGCCTGCTGGGCCAGGGCACGGGCCAGGAAGACCCGTTGCTGCTGGCCTCCGGAGAGTTGGCTGATCTGTCGCTTGGCGTAGTCGACCATGCCGACCCGATCGAGGAACTCCATCGCCTGCAGGCGGTAGCGGCGTGAGACGGGTCGGAACCAGCCGATCTTTTTGTAGAGACCCATGGCGACCACGTCGGTTGCATTGACCGGGAAGTCCCAGTCGACGCTGCCTCGCTGAGGAACGTAGCCGACACGGTGCCGCACGGTGCGGTAGGGGGCTCCGAAGAAGTGCACGTCGCCCGAGGCGCGGGGGATCAGGTCCAGCGCGGCCTTGATCAGCGTGGTCTTGCCCGAACCGTTGGGACCGACGATCGCGGTCAGCTTGCCGGGCTTGGCGTCGAAATCGATGTCCCACAGCACCGGTCGCCGGTGGTAGGCCACGGTCATGTCGTGGATTGCCACAGGAGCGGTGCTGAGGTGCTGGGCACCATCGGCCGACTCCGCCGCTGGTGCGGAGTCGGGCTGGTCGACGGGAACCGAGTCGCCGGTCATGCGGATGAACTCCGGGGGTGACTACTCGGCGGAGGCTTGAGGCACGAGCTTGCCGTTCTTGCCCGCCGCGGGAGCCTTGCCACCCAGAGCTCGCGTGATCGTCGTGGCATTGTGGTCCATCATGCCGAGGTAGGTGCCGGCGTAGGTGCCCGGGGTGCCCATGGCGTCGGAAAACAACTTGCCGCCAATTCGGACGTTCCACTGCTTCTCTTTGCAGCCTTCGATGATCGCCTGGATGTTCTTGCTGCTGACGCTCGCTTCGACAAAGATCGCCGCAATCTTCTTCTCGACAATGAACGCCACCAACCGGTTGATGTCGTCGATGGCCGCCTCGGATTCGGTCGAGATCCCCTGGGCACTCCTGACCGGGATCTTGTAGGCCCTCGAAAAGTACCCGAAGGCGTCGTGAGCCGTGATCAGCCAGCGTCGGTCCTCGGGGATCGTGGCGATGGTCTTGTGGATGTACTCGTCCATTTCTCGCAGTTGGACCTGGTAGTCGGCCGCCCGCTTCTTGTAGCCGGGGGCGTCAGAGGCGTCGTAACTTGAAAGGGCCTCGGCGACGACATCGACACACTTGCTCCAGGCCGTGATGTCCATCCAGACGTGAGGATCCCAGTGACCTTCAAACTCGGGCGGCTCACGCAGGTAGCTCTTGTCGATCCTCTCGGTGACCGCGTAAACCGGCTTGCCCGTCCGGCCGACACCGATGAACGTGTCGCCCATGCGGCCCTCGAGCATCAGCCCCGAGTAGAAGACGACGTCGGCCCCGAGCAGGGTCTTCTGGTCGTTGCGGGTCGGCTTGTACATGTGCGGGTCGACGTTTTCGCCCATCAGCCCGCTGACGTTGGCCCGGTCGCCTGCGACGATGGAAACGATGTCGGTGACCATGCCGCAGGTGGTGACAATCGTGTAGGGAATCTTGACGCCGCCGCCGTTGCCTCCCACCCCCGACGGTGCCGGCGCGGTGCCGGTGTTGCAGCCGCTGAGGCTGAGCAGGGCCAGGGTGGAAAAGAACGCGGTCAGCATTGAGCGGGTTGACATGAAAACGCCTCGGGCGATGATCTGTGGCAGAGTGAAGTCGTTCGGAGGCCGGTTTCTACTTTTGTCGCTTGAGTTGCGAAGAACAGCCAAGGTTTTGATTAGTCAAAAACTCAGTCGGCGTCAAGGCTCCGGCAGTCGGAGTGAGTCGGCCCCAGGGGTTCGGGAGGGGTGAGCGCGATGTCTGATGCGAAGGCCAGTCACGAGTTTTCGAGCGGGACGCTGGAGGACGCCCTGGTGTTTCTGAAGCGGATCCGGGACGAGTTGAGCATTCCGCGGAAGGTGCACGTCTGGCCGGATCGCCTGGGCGTCTTCGACGTCAACGGCGACTGGTTCGAGATCACCGGCGTGGGGTACGAGTCGCCGGAAATCAGCGAGTTGCTCGATTCGGTCAATGCGGTCTATCGCAAGGACAGCATCGGGAACCCATTTGGCCGTGAGTACAAGGAGTTTGCGACCGGGAAGCGCTACGCGTGGGGTGTCGACCGCGTGATGTAGTCGGGCTGCTAGCCGGGTCCGTGTCCGTAGATGTGCTGGATGGGGGTCACGTGTCCCCAGGTAATCTCGTCGATCGTGACATCCAGGACCGCGGCCACCTGGGCGCGTTCAGCCGGTGAGGGTGTCCAGCGTCCCAGTATGATGGCGAGCACGCGTTGCTCGTCGAGGCCGCTCGATTCGGCCAGTTCCGGGACCGCGATGTTTCGTTCCTCGCACAGTTCCGCCACGCTGCGTGTCGCCATCAGATTTCCTCCTGCAGTCCGAATTGCCGGTAGCGGACGTTGCGGGGATCCATGGTATGGCCCCAGCTGATCGTATCAGTTTCGACTCCGAAGGCTGCGGCGATCTTACGCCGTTCAGCGGGCGCCGGTGTCCAGCGTCCCAGCGCGATCGCTTCGGTGCGGTCCATGGGCAGGCCGGTCTGTTCCGAGAGGTCATCGACGGTCATCTGCTGCTGATCGAGCAGCACGTCGATGGTGGCCACGCGTGGAGGCATGTGGTGTGTGCGAAGTGGAGTGTTTTGTCGCGGGTTTGCGGGGTTCAGCTGCTCAGCGGATTGTGAAGAGCGGATCCAGGTTGAGCAAGGGTCGGCTTGGTTCGGGGGGGACTCTGCGGTGGTCGCTGCGGTGGGCGCTGCGGTGGGCGATTCAAACATGGATTGCCGCACCTGCGGACACCTGCCATAATGGTATTTCCTGAGGTGTGCCACCGATTGGGTGTGGTGGACCGGGTCAGGGTCCAGCTCCAAGAAGGTGGAATCTCTATGGCGACAGGAACTCTCGACGGCACGCAGACTCCGGTTTCCGACTCAGCGGAGCCGAAGTTCCAGTACCCGGGGATCCCGGTGACCTGTGACGGTGCCGAGGCGGTGGTCTGGGTGGAGACCCGGATCTGCCAGGGATCGGGTGCGTTTCCGATCACCAGTTCGACGACGATGGGGAGTGGTTTCAACGCGGCGGTGCAGAACGGCATCCCCAACCTCTGGGGCGACGACCTGGTGTTCGTGGAGCCCGAGAGCGAGCATTCCTCGGCGACCTTCTGCGAGGGATTTGCGGCAGCCGGCGGCCGCGTGACCAATTTCACCTCCGGCCAGGGCCTGGTGTTGATGAAGGAGGTCCTGTACACGATCGCCGGCAAGCGGCTGGGCGTGGTCTTCAACATCGGCGCCCGCGCCCTGACCAGCCAATCGCTCAACGTCCACGCCGGCCACGACGACGTGATGTCGGTCGCCGACTGCAACTGGGGGATCCTGTTTGCACGCAACGCCCAGGAAGCCGGCGACATGTGCCTGATCTCACGCCGCGTCGCCGAGGCGTCACAGGTTCCGTTCATGAGCGTGCAGGACGGCTTCCTGACGACTCACACGGTCGAGAGCGTCTTGCTGTGCGAGCCGGAGTTCATGAAGGACTACATCGGCAAGCCCGAGGATCACCTGTTCAACCTGATGGATCCGGACAACCCGGTGATGTCGGGAGTGGTCCAGAACCAGGACTCGTACATGAAGGGCAAGATTGCCCAGCGGTGGTACTACGACACGGTCGAGGAGCATCTGCAGGACGCGTTCGACGAGTTCTACGCCAAGACGGGTCGCCGCTACGGCTTCCTGAACGCGTACCGTTGCGAGGACGCCGAGTACATCCTGGTCGGGATCGGTTCCTACATGGAAACGGCGCAGACGACGATCGACTATCTGCGTGAGGAGAAGGGTGTGAAGGCGGGTTGCCTGAACATCTATTGCTTCCGTCCGTTCCCGGCCCGCCAACTGGTCGAGGCTCTGAAGCACTGCAAGGCGATTTCGATCATCGAGAGGATGGACGATCCGCTCTCGACAACCGGCAACCACCTGACTCGCGAGGTCAAGGCGGCCTTCTGCGACGCGTTGGCCGGCCAGATGGGTCATGAGCAAATCGAGCGGGCTCCACGGATCTACCACGGTTCTGCGGGGCTGGGCAGCCGCGACGTGCGACCCGGTGACATCAACTCGATCTTCGACAACATGATCAACGACGGCCAGGACTTCTTCGTGGTCGGGATCCAGCACCCCTTGGCCCTGGAGAACACCGACGACCCCGACCTGCGGCCTCCCGGAGCGTTCTCGATGCGAGGCCACTCGGTCGGCGGCTTCGGCTCGGTGACCTCCAACAAGGTGATCGCCACGATCGGGGGCCAGGTCTTCGGCAAGGACGTGCAGGCCTATCCGAAGTACGGGTCCGAGAAGAAGGGTCTGCCGACCACCTATTACCTGACCATCGCCGACTCGCACATCTTCTCGCACAGCGAACTCGAGCACGTCAACCTGGTCGTGCTCAACGACGTCACCGCCCTGGATAGCGGCCATCCGCTCAGCGGCATGGTCGACGGGGGTTCGATCGTCATGCAAAGTCCGTTTGAGGACTCCGTCGATGTCTGGACTCGGATCCCCGAGCACCAGAAGGAGGTGATTCGCACTGGCAAGCTGCGGGTCTTCTTCACCGACATGGTCAAAATCGCCCGCGAGGTGGCTTCGGTGGCCGACCTCGAGATGCGGATGCAGGGGATCGTCCTGCTGGGTGCATTCCTGAAACTGACTCCCTACGCCACCGACAGCGGTATGGACGACGAAGAAGTCTACGCGGGTGTCGAGAAGGCTCTGAGGAAGTACTTCGGTAAGCGGGGTGAACAGGTGGTCCAGGACAACCTGACCTGCGTCAAGCGAGGCTACAGCGAGATGCAGGAGATTCCCCAGGAGCTGATCCAGGGCAGCAATGGCACCGCCTGAACGGTGAGCCACGTTCCCACGCACAAACAACTATCGGCCTTCGGTGCCTTGCCGGAGGAGTTGAGAGACGAGGACAGCAGGCATGGCGACAACAGACAGGACGACTTCGATCAACGAGGCCAGTGATCGAGATCCGTTCAACAACAACACCTACGGGACGTTGGTCGACAAGGAGTTCGTGCAGGTCGATCTGCCGGTGCTCGACGTCATCGACTTCAACGAGCGGATCATCAAGGGCTACGAAGACGGTGTGGCCGAAAAGGGCCTGCCCGCGGATCTCTCGGTCGCCCGCTCGATTATCCCCGCCGGCACCGCCACGCTGCGAGACTTCAGCTACGTGGCGCCCGAGATCCCGATTTTCATTACCGAGAACTGCACCGGCTGCATGGACTGTGTGACCCAGTGCCCCGACACCGCGATCCTCGGCAAGGTGCTCGCCGAAAGCGATCTGAACACCGAACTGGAAAAGATCGAGGACGTCGACGACCGCGAGATGTTCGAAGCGCAGTGGTCCAAGACCCGCAAGTACTACGAGGGGCCGCAGAAGAAGGGCAAGGAGGGCGGCCGCTTTTCGATCCTGATCGACCCGAGCAAGTGCAAGGGGTGTGCCGAGTGCGTGACGGTCTGTGACGACCAGGCACTGAAGATGGTGCCGAAGTCCGAGGAGCTGATGACCTCGATCCGCAAGTCCCATCGGCTGTTCAAGGAGGTGGGGCCCTCGGATGAATCGTATGTCAACGACAACCTGCTGATCGACATGATGCTCAAGGAAGATGCCTTCATGTACGTCGGCGGGGCCGGCAGTTGTGCCGGCTGTGGCGAGGGGACGGCGTTGCGGATGATGTGTGCCGCGACCGGAGTCACCTACGGGGACCGCTGGGGAATCATCGCCGCCACCGGCTGCAACACCGTTTACACCTCGACCTACCCCTACAACCCCTACCTGGTCCCCTGGACCAATTCGCTGTTCGAGAATGCTCCGGCCGACGCGATGGGTGTGCGGTCCCGCTGGAACCAGATCGGCTGGGAGGATTACCCGCTGTGGTGCATCGGCGGAGATGGCGCGATGTTCGACATCGGCTTTCAGTCGCTCTCTCGCATGCTCGCCTCGGGCATGAACATCAACGTGTTCGTGCTCGACACCCAGGTCTATTCCAACACCGGTGGCCAGGCCTCCACGAGCACCTACACCGGTCAGAACACGAAGATGAGCATTCACGGGAAGGTGGTCGGTGGCAAGCAGGAGCTCCGCAAGGAGATCGCCCAGATCGCGATGATGCACCCCAGGACCTTCGTGGCTCAGACCACCTGTGCTCATACCAACCACTTCTACAAGTCGGTGCTGCGGGCGCTTGAGTTCGACGGCCCCTCGCTGATCAACGTCTTCACCACCTGTCAGCCCGAACACGGCGTGGCCGACAACATGGCGATGGACCAGGCCCGGATGGCCGTCGACACGCGGGCCTTCCCGCTGCTGATCCACGATCCCGACAAGGGAGATTCTCTCCGCGAACGGCTCAGCCTGCAGGCCAACCCGGCGATGAAAGAGGACTGGTGGACGAATCCCAAGTCGGGCGAGAGGGTGGATTTCATCGATTTCTGTCGCAGCGAGGGACGCTTCACCAAGCACTTTGATCGCGACGGGAACCCGTCTGAGACTCTGCAGCGGGCCAACGCTGACCGATTGAGCAACTGGCGGCTGCTCCAGGAACTGGCCGGTCTTCGCTAGAGCGTTGAGCCGGGCAGTAAGGCAATCGGATGGCCGGGCAAGAGCCGCGACGCGTGCCACTGGTCGTGCTGGGCGGCGGACCGGGGGGATACCCCGCGGCATTCGCCGCCGCCGACGCGGGACTCGAAGTGCTGGTTGTCGACGAGGGTGACGGACCCGGTGGCACCTGCCTCCGCTCCGGCTGCATCCCCTCCAAGGCGCTGCTGCACGTCGCTCGGGTGATCTCCGACGCGGCTGAATTGGCCACCGCCGGGGTCGCCTACGGACCACCCACAATCGACCTCGATCGACTCAGGGCCTGGAAGGATGAGGTTGTGGCCGCTCTGGGGGCCGGGGTGACACAGCTGGCGGGGGCGAGATCGGTCGAGTGGATCCGTGCCCGCGGTGTGCTGCGGGACGCTCACACGCTGGAACTGTGTGCCCACAGCGGTGAGACCAGCCTGCTGGGTTTCGACCGCCTGGTGTTGGCCACCGGTTCGCGTCCGGTCTGGCCTGAGGCGCTGCTGAGTGACAGCCCGCTGGTGATGGATTCGACCACCGCGCTGGAGTTGCCCGACGTGCCCGAGAAGCTGCTGGTTGTTGGTGGAGGCTACATCGGGCTGGAACTGGGGAGCGTTTATGCGGCACTGGGTTCGCGGGTCAGCGTGGTGGAAATGACCGGCGGATTACTCCCCGGAGCCGATCGTGATCTGGTCAAGCCGCTGGCTCGTCGGTTGGAAGGTCGGTTCGAGTCGATTCGGTTGGGCACTTCGGTGCAATCTCTGACGGCCGAGAGCGACGGGGTGACGGCGGTGCTGATCTGCGGTGAGGGACAGCCGGAAGAAGTGCGATACGACCGGGTGCTGGTGGCCGTCGGCCGCCGCCCCAACAGTGACGGGCTGGGCCTCACCGAGGCCGGGATCGAGGTTGATGAGGCCGGTCGGGTGGTCGTCGATCAGACGCGACGCAGTCGTGTCGAGCACATTTTTGCGATCGGCGACGTGTGTGCTGGACCGATGTTGGCACACCGGGCCACCGCCGATGCACGCCGGGTGGTCGCGGCCCTGTGCGGTCACGAGTCGTCTCAGGGGGCTGGGGATCAGGAACTGGTGCCGGCGGTGGTGTTCACAGACCCCGAGTTGGCCTGGTGCGGGTTGACCGAGACCGAGGCGAAGGCGGCTGGCCGCGAGGTCACCGTAGCGCGGGTTCCCTGGGTGGCGTCGGGCCGGGCGCATGCGATGGGCCGCACCGATGGGTTGACCAAGTTGTTGTGCGAGCCAGGGTCCGGCCGGGTGCTGGGAGCCGGGATGGTGGGCGTGGGGGCCGGGGAGTTGATTGCCGAGGCGGTGCTGGCGATCACTGCCGGGCTGACCGCTTCAGAAGTTGCCGCCGCGATCCACGCTCATCCGACACTCACCGAGACGCTTTCGGAAGCGGCCGAGCATTCCGAGGGCCGAGCGATTCACCTGCTGCCGCGACGGTCGCGAAACTGAGTGCCCGCCGAAGTGTTTTCGAGGCGTCTCGAGGCGCCTCGACACGAGTCGACTTGGGGCCGCCTAGCGATTGCCGCCCGGTCCGCCGCCTTCCTTGGTGAGGTCGATCGGTGGTGCGGTGAGCGCGGCCTCACCGTCCTCGGAGTCGATCAGCTTGGTGCCTCCGGCGAACGGATCGTCGCCGGGTTTTTCGGAGACGTTGGTGGGCGTTTGGCTCTCACCGGGCGCCGCGCCGCCGCAGCCGGTAAGCGGAATCGCGAGTGCAGCGGTGAGTATTGCGAGGTGATGGAATTTCATGAGTGGCCCGTTGGTGCGGTGCGGTGTGATGGTGTCAGGAACTGGAGCAGGCGTGTGCGCCGGCGCGCGAGTTTCACGCTCTAGAGACCCTCGGTGGGTTGTCGCTCTTCCATGCCGGCGTGGTAGCGGAATTTCCAGATGTCCATGTTGACATTGATCGTCTGCACGCTGCCGTCGGCCATGGCGAAGTTGACCTGGTCGTTGTGGTCGCTGCTGAAGCGATACCACTCCTTGCCGTCGAGGCCCCAGGCCACAGGCATGGTGCCGGTGCCGATCCATGAGTGGGACAACAGGTGACGGTCGCGGTCGCCGATCACATGAATGCCTCCGGTGTGTTCACCGAAGAGCAGCGTGTAACTTGATCCGTCGGTGATCTCGCTGATATTGAACTTGGTCCGGTTCCCCAGCGGGCCGTGGTAGTTGTACCAGCCGTTATCGACCGGGACCATTCCGAGCACGCCGGAGACTCCGACATAGTTGGTCCGGCCGAGGTTGGTGCCCCAGGGATGGGGGAAGTACCACAATTCCAGCGTGCCCCAGTTCCCTCCGGCCGGCCCGAAGGTGTTGGTGGTGGCGGTGGTCCCCAGTTCGTTGTCGAACGGGCTGGCCGTGGGGCAGATGAACGCGGGAATGTTGTAGTGTGCGGTGTTCCAACTGACCGAGTCGCGCCACCAGGCGGGGCCGGGCTGGTCGATGATCTTGATGACCCGCACCTGCTTTTCCAGGTCATTGAGTTCCATGAAGGGGAGCAGGTAGACCAGGACTCCGATCTGCTGGAACGTGCCGATCGTGGAACTGGTGTTCCGGGTTCCGACCGGAATCGGGCCCAGGTAGCCTGGCGGCAGCGCATTGCGGCTGTCGTGGAAGTTCTGAGCGGCCAGGGCGATTTGCTTGAGCCGGTTCTTGCACTGGATGCGGCGAGCAGCTTCGCGTGCCTGCTGCACGGCCGGAAGCAGCATTGCGATCAGAATGGCAATGATGGCGATGACAACCAGCAACTCGATCAACGTGAAAGCACGTCGATCGTTGTGAGCCCGTTGCCGGGCCTGCATGGGACACAACATGTTCCGTCTCCTGACAGAGGAAGCAGCGAATAAAAAATGTCTACGTAACTGGATGTAGGATCGAAGAAGATCATCTCGGCAACCCGCCTCAAACCGCGCGAGGCCGAACCCCCATTCTCGTCGGCATGCAGTCTCAAAGCAAGCGGGGTTGTGATTGCGTGACCCTTGGAAAGTCGCAAACTGCAGGCTGCCGCGGACTGTCATTTCTTCCACCGGACTGTAGGATACCGTCTGACTTGGAGGAGCAATCGACCTGCCTGACGTGGTGGCAGCGTGTGGGCGGGTCGGCCGGCTGCTGAGGGACTGTTGGCGGGATGATTCCGATCAAGCGGGGACTCGACCTGCCGATCAGTGGAGCGCCGATCCAAGAGGTCACGGCCGCTCCCGGCTCGCGACACGTCGCGATCGTCGGTGACGACTACGTCGGCATGAAGCCGGCACTCGAGGTCGCGGTGGGCGATTCGGTCAGGCTCGGGCAGCGGCTTCTGGGCGACCGCAAGAACCCCGGCGTCGTGTTCACGGCTCCAGGCGGTGGCACGGTGGTCGAAATCAACCGCGGCCCCAAGCGGGTGTTCGAGTCGCTGGTGATCGAGTTGTCCGCTGGCGAGGACGAGCCGGTCGAGGAGTTCGAGGCGGTCGCCGAGTCGAAGATCGAGGCGATGTCGGGGGCGCGGGTCCGCGAGAGACTGGTCGCTTCGGGCATGTGGACGGCATTCCGGCAGCGGCCCTTCAGCATCGTGCCTGCGATCGACAGCGAGCCCAGGGCGATCTTCGTCACCGCGATCGACACCAATCCGCTGGCCGCCGACGTGGCGGTGGTGCTGGCGACCCGTGAGGCCGATTTTGTGCTGGGGCTGAGGGTGCTGCGGCAACTGGTCCAGAAGCCGCTGTACCTGGTGACGGCTCCCGGTTCGGATGTCCCGGGCCGGGACGTACCGGGTGTGGTTCACGAGACATTTTCAGGGCCTCATCCGGCCGGGTTACCCGGCACGCACATGCACTTTCTGAGCCCGGTCAACGAGCAGCGCGTGGCCTGGCACATCGGCTACCAGGATGTGGCGGCGATCGGCAGCCTGCTGAGGACCGGGCGGCTTGATTGCCAGAGGGTGGTGGCGCTGTGTGGACCGGCCGCGAAGCAGCCGCGGCTCTTGAGAACCCGGCTGGGGGCCGGGCTGGCGGAATTGGTCGAGGGAGAATCCGAGGGTGAGTCGGTCCGTGTGATTTCCGGCTCGGTGCTCTCGGGACGGACCGCCAGCGGCACGCGGGCCTTCCTGGGCCGATTCCACGACCAGGTCTCGCTGTTGCCCGAGGCGGTCGAGCGTGAGTGGCTGGGCTGGCAGAAACCGGGCCGCGACAAGTTTTCGGTCACCCGTGCGTTTGTCGGCTCGGCGCTGTTTGCGGTGGAACGCCTGCTGGGCCGAAGTTCGCCGACGGATCGCTACCGGTTCAACACGTCGCAAAACGGCAGCGACCGTGCGATGGTACCCATCGGCAGCTACGAACGCGTGATGCCGCTGGACATGATTCCGACCTACCTGTTGCGGGCTTTGGTGGTGGGGGACACCGAAGCGGCCCGTGCGCTGGGTGCACTGGAATTGGACGAGGAGGATCTCGCCCTGTGTACCTATGTCTGTCCGGGCAAGTACGACTACGGGAGCCTGCTGCGGCAGAATCTCGAGGAAATCCGACACGAGGGCTGACGCCGCAGCATGCAATTCGCTCGACGCATTCTCGATAAGCTGCACCCCCACTTCGACAAGGGGGGTCGGTTCGAGCGGCTCTACCCGCTCTACGAAGGGATCGACAGCTTCCTGTTCTCGCCCGGGACTCGCGCCAGCGGCCGCACACACCTGAGAGATTCTCTGGATACGAAGCGGATGATGAGTACGGTGATCGTGGCGCTGTTGCCCTGTGTGGCGATGGCGTTGTGGAACACCGGGTACCAGGCCAACAGCGTGCTCGAGGCCGACGGCGTACTCGCAGCGGCGGCGGGCGGTGGCTGGCGAGGGGCGGTGCTGTTGGGGTTGGGGCTCGAGTTCAACTCGAGTTCCCTGCTGGCCAACATCATGCACGGCGGGTTGTACTTCCTGCCGGTCTACCTGGTCTGCAACGTGGTGGGTGCGGGTTGGGAAGTGATCTTCTGTTGCCTGCGCCGGCATGAACTCAACGAGGGCATGCTGGTGACCGGGATGCTGTTGCCACTGACCTTGCCCCCGTCGATCCCGCTGTGGCAGGTGGCCCTGGGCACGAGTTTCGGGGTGGTGATCGGCAAGGAGGTCTTCGGGGGCAGCGGTCGGAATTTCCTGAACCCGGCGCTGACGGCCCGCGCGTTCCTGTACTTCAACAACGCCACGTCGATGGTCGGAGACCGGGTGTGGGTGGCCGTCGACGGGCACACCGCGGCGACCCCGTTGGGCGAATTGGCCGCCGCGGAACCCTCGGCCGCCGTGGCGACCATCGACGGCTGGTCGTGGTCGGACAACTTCCTGGGGCTGACGGCCGGTTCGATGGGCGAGACGTCGACGCTGGCCTGCCTGTTCGGAGCGGTGGTGCTGATCGGCACCGGCATCGGTTCGTGGAGGATCATGCTCTCGCTGTTGGCTTCGGCCACCGCCTGGACGCTGGTGCTGGACCTGGTGGGCAGCTCGACCAATCCGCTGTTCGCTCTGCCCGTGCACTGGCACTGGGTGCTGGGCGGTTTCGCATTCGGAACCGTCTTCATGGCAACCGACCCCGTATCGGCCTCGATGACTCGCACCGGTCAATGGTATTACGGGGCGCTGATCGGGTTCATGACGATCCTGGTGCGGGTGATCAACCCGGCCTACCCCGAGGGGATCATGCTGGCGATTCTGTTTGGCAACGTGTTCGCCCCTCTGATCGACTACTTCGTGCTGCAGGCCAACATCAGGCGGCGTCAGAGACGGGGGGCCGACGATGGCGCGTGAATCGACTCGGCACACGTTCCAGGTCGCGCTGATGCTGTGCCTGGTCTGCTCGTTCGTGGTCTCCCTGGCAGCGGTCTCGCTCCGCGAGCGGCAGCAGCAGAACCGCGAGGCGGCTCGGAACCGAAACGTGCTGATGGCGGCGTTCCCCGAGGAGCTCACCGACGAGGCGTCGTTCCCGGAATTCTTCAGGAAGCGCGGCGTGGCGGGTCTCGAGGAGTTCTTCGATCGCTTTGTGGAACTCCACGCCATCAATCTCAACTCCGGAGAGACGGTTGTCGAGATCGATGCGGCGACCTACGACCAGCTGCTGGCCGCGCGAGATCCCCAGCAGAGCAGCGAATTGGACCTGAGGACCCAGCGGAGGCGGGATGTGGCGGGGATCAAGTCGCGAGAGGACGTGGGGTGTGTCTACCTGGTGCGGGGACAGGAAGCGGGTTCGGGGTACGAGACGATCGTGCTGCCGATTCGTGGGTACGGGCTGTGGTCGACTCTGAAGGGGTTCGTGGCGATCGATGCCCGGAGCCTCGCAGAAGGACCGGCCTCGGCGCAGGTGCGGGGTCTGACCTATTACGAGCACAAAGAGACTCCGGGGCTGGGAGGCGAAGTCGACAACCCCGGCTGGAAGGCCAAGTGGCCGGGCAAGCGGATCTTCGACTCGAAGTGGAGTGTGAAGCTGAAGGTGTCCAGGAGTCCCCGTGGCGAGCACGAGGTGGACGCCCTGACCGGTGCCACGATCACCTCCAACGCCGTCTCCAACATGCTCGCATTCTGGCTGGGCCCCGACGGGTACGGCCCGTTTCTGAAGAGGCTGACCGCAGCAGGGTCGGCCGGCTCGTTGGCAGGGAAGGGAGGAGCCGGTGGCTGATCCCACACCCCGCGACGTCCTGGTCGATCCGTTGTTCGACAACAACCCGATCGCACTGCAGGTGCTGGGCATCTGCAGCGCGTTGGCGGTGACGACGCAACTGAAACCGACGCTGGTAATGTGCATGGCGGTGATCTTCGTCGTGGCCTGCTCCAATGCCTCGGTCTCGCTGATCCGCCATCACATCCCCAGCCGGATCCGGATCATCGTGCAGATGACCGTGATCGCCTCGCTGGTGATCGTCGTCGACCAGGTGATCCAGGCCTACGCCTTCTCGGTCAGCCAGCAGCTGTCGGTCTTCGTCG
>Ga0310122_10000644_pt1 | contig 22117 bp, 21 predicted proteins | sample CB6_Bottom_1051__FD_203503 | JGI IMG/M metagenome (GOLD analysis project Ga0310122, IMG submission 203503) | Marine microbial communities from Western Arctic Ocean, Canada - CB6_Bottom_1051 | ecosystem: Environmental > Aquatic > Marine > Oceanic | place: Canada: Western Arctic Ocean | collected...
CGTCCGTATCGGCAATCGCACTTTCGCCCAGTGCGGTGGTGTCGTCGGCCGAAGCCTCCGAGGCATTACCGAGGGCCGTCGAAGCCGTCCCGCTCGCCGCGGCATCGTGACCGACTGCCGTACCACCGGCGGCACCAACGTTCGCACCCACACCAACAGCCGTTGCGTTGTCCACGTCGTTTGCGGTGGTACCGGCTTCGCCGATCACGAGTGACTTACTGCCGTTCGCGCCGGCGGAATTGCTACCGCAAATTGTGGAGTCCGTCCCACCATCCGCACACGCTTGCGCGCTCGCCTCGTCGCTCAGCAGTGTCAGCGCAAGGAACGGAACGACTGCCAGCAGCAGCCAGGTCGTCCAGCCGCGCGTGGTGGTGGTGGTGGTGGAAGACATCATCGGAAGCTCCTTCGGAGGGTGCGGGCCCTCGTACTACTCATGCGAAACAGGTGATTGACAAGCGCGCGGGCGAGGCAGTCCCGTGCGCGAAACAAAATCGTTTCGCGCCGACCGGGAATCGGATCGACAATGGATGCCTCGAGGCAGGGGTCGCTCCTCGCCCACGGCTGGGCTTTGCGACCATACACCGTGTCGAGGCGAAGACTTCCAGCCCAAAATGAACAAAGTGATCAAATTTTCGGAACGTGCGAACGCACTTTGCACTTGCGCGAAACCCTGCGACGGCGCGACTCGCACGTTCGGGTGCGTGGGCAAAGACCCCCGACGGTTTGCAGGTTCTGACGCGGCGACGCGAAACGAAGCCGATTCCGCGACACACAAGAACGCTATTTGAAGCATGTCACCAGAACGATGCGACCCGAAGCGCGATTCTAAAACGCGATAGGCCTTCGGCATTCGTGGTGGGTTGCTTCGAAGTGCGGCGGCGGTCGACGCACGCGCCGGTCCGGTCGCGACGCGCGGGGGCGCCCCCCGAAAGCTACGCTTCAGAGGCCTTGCCCACTCGCTGAATCGGCGGGCCCGGACCAAGCTCGTCCCAGAAGCCGCCGACGACGGCCGGCCACCGCCGCAACTAGCGACCCCCGCAGCGAAATCCCGGCGTCCACCGCTGGCGCCCCCCGCGCCACCCGGCGCTTGCGGAGTGCCGCAGGGGCCCCTATTTTCCGGCCTCCCCGGCGACCGGGCCCACCCGGGGCTCGTGCGAAGCACCGGAACCAGCGATCCCCGGCAGCTGCCAGGCGGCTCCCAACGAAGGCAAGCATGGCCAAGACCTCACAGATCCACCGCGACCTCAAGCGCAAGAAGCTGATCGCGAAACACGCCGAGAAGCGCGCCGAACTGCGCAAGCGGCTGAACGACGCCGAAGTCTCGATCGAAGAGAAGCTCGAGATCCAGGAGGCCTTTGCGAAGCTGCCGCGCAATTCGTGCCCGACGCGGCTCAACCGCCGCTGCGTGATCTCGGGACGCTCGAAGGGCTACTACCGCAAGTTCGGCATTTCGCGCATCGCGCTGCGCGAACTCGCACTGCGCGGCCAGCTGCCGGGCATGCGCAAGAGCAGCTGGTAGCCGAGCCGGCGGAGTTCTCATGAAGCCCGATATCCACCCCGATTATCACCCCGTCCTCTTCGTCGATTCGGCGACAGGAAAAGAATGGGTGACGCGCTCGACGCTCACCTCGAAGGAGTCCCGCGAGGTCGACGGCGAGGAAATGCCGGTGGTGCGCCTCGAGATCTCGTCGGAGAGCCACCCCTTCTGGACCGGCACCATGCGCGAACTCGACACCGACGGGAAGATCGACCGCTTCCGCAAGCGCTACGGCGGCAAAAAGAAAACTTGAAGGCCTAGCGCCGGTCCGGTCGACGACGGGTCGGTCGCGCGGGAAGCGCCGGGCCTTGCCCCAGCGCGCAGCGCATCTAGCCCCGCGCTTGCATCCTCTTCTGGATGCGCCGCTTCAGGCGCCGTGCCAGTTCGGGTAGGCGGGCGTCGTCGGTCCCCAGCAGGAAGGCATCGAGGCCGCCGCGCTTCTGCACCGTGCGCAGCGCCCGGGTCGACACCCGCAGCGGCACCGCACGGCCAAGGGCCTCGGAAACCAGCGAAACCTTCTGCAGGTTCACCTGGAAGCGGCGATTCGTCTTGCGGTTCGAGTGGGACACATTGTGTCCAAACTGAACCTGTTTTCCGGTGAGCGAGCAGCGTCGCGACATGGCGGTCTCCTAGAGGTGCCACCCAGCGGGGCACGAGCGGGTTGGAACCCCGCGAGGCGGGACGGATAGCGAGGGGGCACCCCCCGGTCAAGCTGCCTAGAATTCGCCCCCCGCAGGAGCGCGCTTGAGCGCCATCTGGCCCACAGGAGAGCCTCCCATGCCCGCCAAACTGCCGAAGCACAGCCAGACCCCCGAGCAGGTGCTGGCCGCCATGCGCGAGAAGAAGGCCGCGGACGCCGATTGGCGCGGCGGGCGCACCTTCAGCCTGGTCTACCCGGCGGGCGACGACGTCGACGCCCTGCTGCGCGAGGCACAGCTCCTCTACCTGTACGAGAACGCCCTCAACCCCTTCCGCTTCCCGAGCCTGCGCAGCATGGAGGTCGACGTGGTGGGGATCGCCGCTTCGCTGCTCCACGGCGGCGAGGACGCCGACGGCGCCATGACCTCGGGCGGTACCGAGAGCATCCTGTTGGCGGCGAAGACGGCACTCTTCCGGGCGCGGGCCGAGCGCGGCGTCAAAGACCCGCAGATGCTCGTGCCCTTCTCCGCCCACCCGGCTTTTGCGAAAGCCTGCGAGCTGCTGGGGATCGAGCGCGTGGTGCTGCCGCTGCAGGACGACCTGCGCGCAGACCCAAAGGCCGCCGCCGAACTCGTGAACGAGCGCACCGTGATGATGCTCGGCTCCGCCCCTTGTTACCCCTTCGGCGTGATCGACCCGATCGAGAAACTCGCGGGCATCGCCGCCCGGCGCGACATCCACTTCCACACCGATGCCTGTCTCGGCGGCTTCGTGCTGCCCTTCTTCGAGAAGCTCGGGCGGAAGGTAGCCCCCTTCGACTTCCGGGTGGAGGGGGTCTCGACGATCTCGACCGACGTCCACAAATATGGCTACTCCACGAAGGGCGCCTCGGTGATCGCCCACCGCTCGCGCAGCACACTGCTCGAGCACCAGCTCTTCAAGTTCCGCGATTGGCCGGGCGGCGGCTACGCCTCCTTCGCCATGGCCGGCGCTCGCCCGGCGGCCCCGATCGCCGCGGCCTGGGCGGTGCTGCACTATCTCGGCGAGGAGGGCTACCTGCGCCTGGCCCGCCGCCTCGTCGAAACCATGGACCGCCTGCAGAGCGGCGTGGCGGCAATTGCGGGGCTCGCGGTGGTGGGCGAACCCGAAATGACGCTCTTCGCCTTCACCGCCGCCGAGGGAAGCGACCTCGACATTTTTGCGGTAGGCGACGCCATGGACGAGCGCGGCTGGTGTCTCGATCGACAGAACAGCCCCGATGCGCTGCACCTGATGATCTCGCCGGAGCACGACCGCATCGTCGACGACTTTCTCGCGGATCTCGGCGCGGCAGCAAAGGTGCGCGGCCCGTCCAGGGGCGGCGAGGCGCGCTACTCGTAGCCGGCGCCCCGGAGACGCAGCGGAAGGACGCGAATGCCGGCCCTCGAAGAAGTGGTGATCGTCGGAGCCTCGCTGGCCGGCTGGCGCGCCGCCGAGGCGCTGCGGCAACTGGGCTTTGCGGGGCGCGTGGTGCTGATCGGGGACGAGGAGCGCGCACCCTACGATCGGCCGCCGCTCTCGAAGGATCTGCTCGCCGGCAAGAGCGAAGTGGCACGCACGGCGCTGGCGCGCGAAGGCCAACTCGCAGAACTCGATCTCGATCTGAAGCTGGGCCGCGCCGCGGCGGCGCTCGACGCCGAGAAACGCGAAGTCGTGCTCGAAGGGGGCGAACGCGTCGGCTTCGACGGGCTGGTGATCGCCACCGGTTGCTCGCCGCGAACGCTGCCGCTGAAAACGCCCGCCGCGGGGGTCCACACCCTGCGCAGCCTCGACGACTGCCTGGCGATCCGCGGCGAACTCGAGGCCGGGCCACGGGTGGCGGTGGTGGGGGCCGGCTTCATCGGGGCCGAGGTCGCGGCTACCTGTCGCTCGCGGGGTCTTGCCGTGACGCTGATCGATCCGCTGCCCGTGCCCTTTGGCCCCGTCCTTGGGGATGACGTCGGCGCCGCGCTGCAGGGCGAGCACGAAGAGCGCGGAGTGCAATGGCGCCTCGGCGTGGGCGTGACGGGTTTCGAGGGCGAAGCGCGGGTCGAGGCGCTGCGCCTCGACGACGGCACACGCATCGAAGCCGACCTGGTGGTGGTGGGCATCGGGGTAAGGCCCGAGACCGCCTGGCTCGAGGGCTCGGGCATCGCCCTCGACGACGGCGTGCGCTGCGACGCCGCGTGCCGGACCTCGCTGCCGGGCGTGGTGGCGGCGGGGGATGTAGCCCGCTGGCCGAACCCACTCTTTGGCGACACGCCCATGCGCATCGAGCACTGGACCAACGCCGCCGAACAGGCGCGCCACGCGGTCGCCACACTGCTCGCCGGCGAAGGCGAGGCCCAGCCCTTCGCGCCGGTCCCCTTCTTCTGGTCGGATCAATACGAACTGAAGATCCAGGCGGCAGGGTATCTGCGGGGTTTCGACGAAGCGCGCGTGGTGCACGGATCGCTCGCCGATCGGAAGTTCGTGAAGCTCTACGGGCGCGGCGGCCAACTGGTGGCGGCGGTGGCCTTCGGCGAACCCCGGCGCCTGATCGGCTACCGTCGGAAGTTGCGTACGCCGATGCGCTTCGAGGCGGCGCTCGCCGAGGCCGCGGAATCGGCCTAGGCGGAGGGGCACGAAACTCAGCGCCGCGGTTGCCCCGGCGCGGCGGTTTCGCGGGCGACGAGCGGCAAAACTGATCGGGCCCGGACCAGAAGAAGGTGGGAACGTGATCACGATCGGCATGAACTACTACGTCATCCCCGGCAAGGAAGAGCCCTTCGAGGCGGCCTGCGCGAAGGTGATCGACACCATGGGCGGGATCGAAGGGCACGACACCTCGGAGATCTATCGCCAGTTGGGAGACAAAGATCCCGTCTACCTGATCCTCTCGCGTTGGTCGAACGAGACGGCCTTCGACGAGTTCGTCGCCTCGGATGCCTTCAAGAAGGTCACCAACTGGGGCGCACAGAACATCCTGCGGGCGCGCCCGCAGCACACCACCTATCGCAGCGACGAAGGCGAGGGGGAAGGCGCGTGAGAGGGGCCCGGGCTCTGGCGGTGCTGCTGCTCCTCTCCCTGTCCGTGGCGTGCGTCGAGCGCGAACGCCTGGAACCCGACCCCAAGCCGCTGTGGGAGCGCATGAACGCCGAACGGGGCAACGCGCGGAATCGGAGCTTCGTGCACTGGACCCTCGAAGTCGGTGGGCACACCGAGTGCAGCGGCGACCGCTTCTTCGAGCAGACCACAGAGGTCTACGCGCGCGCACGCCGCTCAGCGGACCTCGAGCCCGTGCGCGTCGCCGGGCTCTCGATCCGGTTCGAGTACAAGAACGGGCTGATGGCCCGGGCACGCGCCCAGGAGGACGGCAGCGAGGTCGACCAGGTCCGCCTGCGCGAAGTGCTGAAGGTGGGGCTCAACCCCGGCGCAGAGTGCAGTTGTGTCGGCGTGATGGGGGTGATGAAGGTGATGAAACGCACCATCGCGCAGAGCACCCTCGTGTGCCCCGAGGATGCGTGAGAAAAGACGCCGCGCTGGTCCACGCTCCCGTCGGCGCGCGGCCGCAGCGCGCCCTCCTCTTCGCGACGGCGGCGCTGGCAGCACTCGGCCTCCTGCTTCGCGGCCTGCAGTACGCCTTCGACCAGGCGCTGTGGTTCGATGAGGCGCGCAACGCCTTCGAGATCCTGAAGCCCGGCTGGCGCGAATGGCTGCCGCCCCATGTGCAGCAGCCGGTCCCCATTGGCTTCCTGTTGGTCGAGCGCGGCGTCGCGAGCGTCGCCAGCAACAGCGAATGGTCCTTGCGCGCCCTGCCCTTCGCGGCCAGCCTCGCAACGCTGGTCGTCGCGGCCAGGCTCGCGCGCCGGCACCTCGAGGGTGTCGCGGTGCCCCTGGCCGTGGGGCTCGTGGCGCTCTCGGGCCCCGCGATCTATTTCGCGGCGGAACTGAAGCCGTATGCCAGCGACGGCCTTGTTTTTCTGGGTTTCGCGGGGCTCTGGCTGCGCTTCTCCACGGTCGAGGCGCCGAGCGCGCGCGCGTGGGCGGGCCTGGCACTGGCTGGCGTCCTCGCCCCCTGGTTCTCGTACAGCGCTGTCTTCCCGATGGCGGTGCTGGGGAGCTTGCTCTTCGCCGAGAACATCCGGCGCGGCGACTTCCGAGGGGGGTTGGCACTGATCGCGGTGGGCACCTGCTGGCTCGTCAGCTTCGCCTTCCATTACGGCATCGCCATCGCCGCCTGGCGCGACACCGGCTGGTTGAACCTCCACTGGCAGGCGACCTTCCCTGCGGCGGGGGCCGGGTTGGCAGTGCTCGCCGGCTGGGGTTTCGACGCCTTCGTGGCGGCCTTTCGCTCGCCCCTGGGCCTGGGGACGGGCGCCGCCTGGGTGGCGGCCGCGGCGTTCGTGCTCGGCTCGCTGCGAGCGTGGCGTGACGGCGAACGCCTGCTGCTGTTTTTCGTGGCCTGCATCGCACTCGTCTTCGCCTGCGGTCTCCTCGGCCTCTACCCCTTTGAGAAGCGACTGCTGCTCTTCGTGTTACCGGCGTTGGCCTTCCCGGTGGCCCACGGCATCGCGTGGCTTCCAGGGCGTGGGCTGCGAGTGCTTGGCGCGGTGGCGCTCGCGGTCTGGCTGTTGGCTCATCCCGCTTCGATGGCTCTTGGCCTACTCGACGGGCGACCGATCCACGGCTCGGGACACACCCACTTTCCGGGCGGCTACGAAGGCTTGCGCCCGGTGCTGCCCGGACTGCAGGCGCAGTGGCGGCAAGGGGATCGCATCCACCTCTACCACGGCGCCGAACCCGAGTTTCGCTACTACGCGAGGCGCGCGGGCTTCGATGCGCCCTTCACCGTCGGCGAGCGCTCGGTCGGGGCGCCCGAAGGCTACCGCGCCGAACTCGACGCCCTCGCGGGCGAAGCGCGCGTCTGGGTGGTCTTCGCCCACCCGATCCCCGCCGAACGCAAACTCTTCCTCGAGCACCTCGATACGATGGGCGAACGCCTGGACAGCATCACGAGTCCGCTGGCCGACGCCCATCTTTACGACCTGCGAGGCACCCCCCGCCAGCCCTGACGCGGACTTCAGTCGAAGGCGATCACGAAGACGAGCCCCAGCGCCGGCTCCGGGTCGCGTGGCAACTTCGGCGCGGGCCCGATCACCACCGGCTCGACGGGAAGCGCTTCGATGAAGCGAAAGAGCGCGGTGTCGAGGAGCGACGCGCCCGGGCGCGCTGCCGGGTAGGCGTCACGCGGCGCGTGCCTCTCGAGCTGCGGTCTAAAGGAAGTCGCCTCGGCGCCCAAGGCGAGCGCGGCGGGGGAGGCTACGAGCCCCGCCAGCAGCACCAACGCCGACGCCAGGGGGCGGAAGCGGGGTTGCGTACGCGGCTGCGGGGTGCGGACCCTAAACATGCTGTTCTCCTCGTGGACCCTCCCGGTCCGGGGCCCCGCAGCCCTGCCTTCTGGCGATCTCGTTTCGGCCACCCGACGCCGAACCTGAGGGGTGTCGACCGCCGCGCCCTGCGCTGCGGCTACAGCGCGACGACGCCACCCCCGGCACCCGGGGCGAAGCGAAAGGGCAGGCGCGATGCACGGGCCTCGGGGACACAGGCGAGGACGGTCCTGCACCACGGCGGTCCCGCGCCGCGAACCTTCGCGGGGCCCGGGCCGATGGGCTAGAACACCGCCATGAATCAACACGCGCACTCCGGAGGCCTCCCCCACCTGCAGCGCGCTGCGCTTGTCGCGCTCGCGCTCTTCTCGCTGCTCGCCGCGGGCTGCGCGCCGGGCGCCGGGAGCGGACACCCGGGCGTGACGGGCCTACGCCAGGAAAACGCCGACACCCTCGTCGCCAACCAGAACCTGACCAGCGCAATCCGCGCGCTCAACGACGACGGCACGATCAACGTGGTGGTGGAAGTGCCCGCCGGCACCAACGAAAAGTGGGAAGTGAACGAGGCGGGCGTGATGGTGCGCGAGTTCACCGGCAACGCGCCGCGCACGATTCGCTACCTGCCCTACCCCGGCAACTACGGGATGGTCCCCCGCACCTTCCTTGACCCGAAGCACGGGGGCGACAACGCGCCGCTCGACGCCATCGTGATCGGCTCGGCAGTACCCCGCGGCCACGTGATCCGCGCCTACCCGATCGGCATGCTGCGGATGCTCGATCACGGCGAGCAGGACGACAAGATCCTCGCGGTGCGCGCGGACTCGCATTTCAAGAACGCACTCGACATCGACGAACTCGAAAAGCAGTTCCCCGGGTCGACCTTGATCCTCAAGACCTGGTTCAGCAATTACACCGGCGGAAACGACCAGATCGTGCTCGGTTTCGGCTCGCGCGCCAGCGCTCTCAAAATGATCCAGGTCGCCTCGGAAGATTTCGAAGCCCGGCAATAGCGCTCGGGGCCGGGCGGCGCTCAGTCGAAGACGACACCGGTGCCGCCGAGGCCGCAGTAGCCCTGGGGGTTCTTCGCCAGGTACTGCTGGTGGTAGTCCTCGGCGTAATAGAAGAGCTTCGCCTCGACGATTTCGGTGGTGACGGGGCCTAGCCCGGCGGCTCGCAGCTTGCTCTGGTAGGCGTCGCGGGCCGCGTTCGCTTCGTCTTGCTGGGACGCCTCTCGCAGGTAGATCCCGGAGCGGTACTGGGTGCCGACATCGTTCCCCTGGCGCATCCCCTGGGTGGGGTCGTGGCTCTCAAAGAAGAGCCGGAGCAGCGCGGCGTAGCTCACCACCGCCGGCTCGAAGACCACCCGCACGACCTCGTTGTGGCCGGTGCGACCCGTGCACACCTCTTCGTAGTGGGGGTTTTGCGTGTGGCCCCCGGCGTAGCCGGCCGCCGTGGTGAAGACGCCGGAGCATTCCCAGAAGCGGCGCTCGGCGCCCCAGAAACAGCCGAGGCCAAAGACCGCCTCCTCGCAGGTCGCCGGGAAGGGAGGCTGCAGCGGCCCGCCGAGTACGAAGTGCGCGGGCGCCACCGGCATGGCTTCGGCGCGACCCGGAAGCGCTTCCGCGGCGGGCGGGATCTCTGTTTTCTGGTGCGGGAAGGCCATCGGGAGTCTCCGCTGCGACGGGCGAGCGCATTGCATCACGCGAGCGCAATCCAACCCGCGGTCCACTAATAGAATAGGAGCTGACGTATACTCCGGCCACGCGTACCGACTCCCGGGGCCGCCCTTCGCCCGTCGGCCCCGAAGCGAGGAGCCCCCCCCCATCCGCATCGCCAGCTGGAACATCAACGGGATGCGTGCGCGCCAGGGTTTCCTGCTGGCGTGGCTGACAGAACGCCAACCGGATCTCGTCGGGCTACAGGAATTGAAGCTCAGCGACGAGCAGTTCCCCCACGCGGAACTCGAAGCCGCGGGCTACCAGGCGCTGTGCTTCGGCCAGAAGGCCTGGAACGGCGTGGCGATCCTGGCGCGCCGCGAGGGGCCCGCAGCCGACGCCGAGTTGACCCTGCGCGGTCTCCCCGGACAAGAAGACTTCGGCTCGCGGCTGATCACGGCGCGCGCCGGGGGGCTCTCGTTTACGACACTTTACTGCCCCAACGGGAAAAGCCTCGAGCACGCGGACTTCGAGCGGAAGCTGGCGTGGTTCGAGGCGCTCGCGGCGCACGTCGGGCCCGGAGACGGCGAGGACCGGGTGCTCTGCGGCGATTTCAATATCTGCCCGGCGCCCCGGGACAGCTGGCGCGGCGCAGAAGACGACGGGAAGATCTTCCGCACCGAGGCCGAGCGCGAGCGCTTCCAGCGCATTCTCGACTGCGGCTTTGTCGACCTCTTCCGCGAACGACACCCGCAAGAACAGATCTTCTCGTGGTGGGATTATCGCGGCGGGTCGTTCCACCGTGGGCACGGCTTGCGGATCGACTTCCTGCTGGGGTCGCCAGGGGTGGCCCTTCGCCTCGAAGACGTCGGCATCGACCGCGACTGGCGCAAGAAGCTCGGCGATGCGAAACCCTCGGACCACGCCCCGGTTACCGCTGACTTGCGCGCACCCTAGTCGGCGCGCTCGGTTGCGACCCCCAGCGATCCATCAGAACTTCATCAAAGACCCAGAAGGAGACCCCATGCACACAGAACTCTGCGATCGCCTCGGCATCGAATTTCCGATCTTTGCCTTCACGCACTGCCGCGACGTGGTCGCGGCGGTGAGCCAGGCGGGTGGCTTCGGCGTGCTCGGCGTGGTGGGCTTCTCGCCCGAACAGATCGCCACCGAGCTCGACTGGATCGACGAGCACGTGGGCGACCAGCCCTACGGCGTCGACCTGGTGATCCCCTCGCGCTACGAGGGAATGGACCTCGGAGACATCGACGCCTCGGCGCTCGAGGCGAAGCTGAAAGAAATGGTCCCCGCCGAGCACCGCAACTTCGCGCAGAAGTTGCTCGCCGATGCGGGAGTGCCGGAGATTCCCAGCGACGAGGAACATTTGAACCAGTTGCTCGGTTGGACCGAGGCCACCGCGACGCCACAACTCGACGTGGCCCTGGCGCACGAGAAGGTGAAACTGATCGCCAACGCACTCGGCACGCCGCCGCCCGACGTCATCGAGCAGGTGCAGAAGAGTGGGCGGCTGATGGCGGCGCTCTGCGGCAAGGTCCACCAGGCAGAGCGCAACCGCGATGCCGGGGTCGACGTGATCATCGTCCAGGGAGCCGAGGGGGGTGGACACACCGGCGAGATCGGTTCGTTGGTGCTCTGGCCCCAGGTGATCGACGCGGTGGCCCCGACGCCCGTGCTGGCCGCCGGCGGCATCGGCAACGGGCGCCAGGCCGCGGCGGCGCTGGCGATGGGAGCGGCGGGGGTCTGGACTGGGTCGCTGTGGCTCACCGTCGCCGAATCCGCCTGCGAACCCGCCCAGAAACAGAGTTACCTCGATGCCACCAGCGCCGACACCGTGCGCTCGCGTTCCTACACCGGCAAGCCTTGCCGCATGCTGCGCAACGATTGGACCGAGGCCTGGGAGCGCGACGGCGCGCCGGATCCGCTCGGCATGCCGCTACAGGGGATGGTGACCGCGGACGCGATCCAGCGCGTGCACCGCTACGCCGACAAGTCGCAGGCCGTGGCCTTCAATCCGGTCGGCCAGGTGGTAGGACAGTTGAACGAGGTGCAGCCGGTGCGCGAAGTGATCCAGCAATTCGTCGAGGAGTACGTCGACGCAGTGGAGCGCCTGGAATCGCTGCAGCCCGAATAGCTTCGCGCACATCGCCGCAGGTGCGTGCGCCTAGCCCCGGGCGAAATCCGCGATCTTCGCCACGCGGCACTCCGGGCGGTCGGGGGTGGCCGCCGGAAGCAGAAAGCGCCAGAAGATCGTGCCGCGACCGTGTTCCTCGGTGTCAATCCAGTTGTCGGTGGAACCCTCGGGCCGCGGGTCGGTCATCGAGCAGAGGATGCGGTAGCGGCCCTCGGCGTTGGTGTGGATCTGTTTGCGGTTCAGCGACACGGTGCGATCGCGGTACTCGAGCGCCTGCAAGAAGCGGTTCCAGACCACCACGTTCGCAAAGGCACACTCGGGCAGGGTCCCCTCCATCACCAGCACCTCGTCGGCCTTGATATCGAAGGGGCCCATCGAGTAGGCGATGTCGACGGCGCCCCAGGTGTCGGAATCGGCCATCCGAAAGACGGTGGGTTTCCCTAACTCGTTGGGCACGGTGGAGACGAAGGCCGGCGGGGTTTCCATTTCGAGCAGCTTGCCGCCGCGCACGAAGGCGGCCACGTCGTCGAGGCGGCGCGCGAAATCGTCGTCGTTCTGCGGCGGACGAGGGGGCACTGGGGTGACGGTTTCGATCGAAAGTTCGATCGAGGAGGGCCGCGTGACCGCCGGCGGGTCGGCTTCGTCCACCTCGAAGTAGTGCCGCGTGAGCAGCGAGGCAGCGCCCTTGGGCAGCGCGATCCAGTTGACCGGGACACCCGCGTGCTCGCGGGCGGCGGGCTCCTCGGCGGACAGGATGATTTCAAAGTGACCGTCTTCGGTGACCGCGAGGTTGCGGTCGTTGACGTCGGCGAGGACCGGTTCGGCGGTGGCGCCGAGGCTGCCGTCTTCGGCGCGACCGTGGATCGTGAAGGAGATGTAACACTCGTCGGTGCGTCTACCCGAGATGCGGTAGGCGTGATCGTCCTGGATGCGCGCCCAGAAATAGACGCTGTCCGGGTTGTCGCCCATGAACTTTCGGATCGGCGACAAGATGGGACGAAACTCCGGGCGCTCGGGGTCGCCCTCGAGGTAGAAGTCGATCCCGCCGGAGAGCAGATGGATGATGTTGCGCAGGCCCTCCACCACCTCGATCTCGCGGTCGATGCCGCGTTCGGGCGAAAGCCACTCGTCGGCCGCTTCGCGCAGTTGGTCAAGCAGCCGATGAAAGGAAGCGTGGGCCTTCGAATCGCGGTTGGTCATGGGGTACGGGGGGCTCGGCATCGTCATTCTCCCTTGCTCGGCAACGCCGATCATAGCCGCCGCAGGGCGGGAAGGTCCGGCATTGCTGCGTTTTCGAGACCGCTCAGTGGAGCCGATCGCGAGAGGCTTCTGCAGGCGCTCGCGGTCCAGGGGGCTCTTTGCGATTCGCGATCGTCAACCAGTCGCCCCGGTAGTGACCCGTCGCTTTTGCACTTGCGAGGCCCTGTACCAGTGCGCGACACCGAGCGGTCGCTGCGAACCCCCTGGACACGCGGCGCTCGCACCGCCGGTGGTTCGCATTGGACGGACCACTGCCGGTCGCGCCGCGCGGCCACTACGTGGGCATGCCGCGCGCACGGCGACGGAGGCGAACGCGTGGCCCTCCCTCCCCCTTGTTGCGATCCGCAGGCCGGGGAGGGAGAGAGCCACGCGGCGACCTGCGTCTTCCTCCGTGGTGCCGTGCCCGCGTAGCCGCGGCGGTGGGATCGCGATGCGCTACCGGAAGCGGCCCTGCGATCTGGCAGAAGCGGTGCCAGCGGCCCGTGGCGGGGGGGTGCGCAGCGACCGCTTGGTGTCGCGCACAGGGAGGGCGCCCCGAAACGGCAAGAGCGACTAGTACCTACCGAATCGACCGGTTGACGACCGCGAATCGCGGAGCTCCCCCCCGGACCGTGGCCGCCCAGACCGGGCTCTCGCGATCCGTATCTCCGGGCACTTCCAGGGGCAGGAGTGTCCCCTTTTGCAGCAATGCAGGACCGTCCCCGCCTGACGCGGGCGCGGCTAGGGCAGGAAGCGGTAGAGCCGGCCAGCGTTTTCGCAGAAGATCTTTCGTTTTTTCTGGGCGTCGATCCCCTGGGACATCTGGTTGATCAGGTAACGCGAGTTGGGCCAGTTGGTGATGTGATGCGGAAAGTCGCTGCACCACATCATCGTACCGACGCCAACGGCGTCACAGTTCTGCACGCCGAACTGGTCGCTCACCACGCCCACCTTGCAGTTGCGTTCGAGTTGTTCGCTGGGGAGCATCGACAGATTGATCTCGCACCAGACGCGGTTGCGCCGGTAGCGATCATCGAGTTCCTGCTTCAAGAAGGGCACCCAGCCCGCTCCCACTTCGCCGCCCACGATCGTCAGCTTCGGGAAGCGCTCGAAGACCCCGTTGAAGATGAACTCGGCAAAGAGCGTCGGCATCCGGCTCATGGTGGTGGCAAAAGCGACCATCTGGGCCGGGCCGCCCTTCTTCGAGGAGATCTTGCGGGTCTTGTACTGCGGCGGCGTAAGGCCCACGTGGATGTGGACGGGCATCGCGAGTTCTTCAGCCACCGCCCAGAAAGCATCGTCGTCCTCCGACAGCAGAAACTCGCCGCAGGGCCAGGTCGCCAGGCCCACGCCCACGGCGTCGTTCTGCTTCGCGCGCAGGAGCTCCTTGACGGCGTCGTCGATTCCGGTGGCGGGCACCTGCCAGATGGCACCCAGGCGCGTGCGGTCAAAGCCCACCCAATCGGTGACGAAGTTGTTGTAGGCCTGCATCGCCGCCAGCGAGAATTCCCTGTCGTCCTGGAACATGAAGTGGATCATCGTACGCTGGGGCGGAAAGAAGACCGCGGCGGAAATCCCGTCTTCGTCCATCAACTCGAGGCGCCCCTTCGGGTCGGTGATCCCCGGGTGCATATCCGCATAGCGCGTACCCGTCCACTTGAGGGTCTCGGGGGTCTGGTGCATCGCCGCCACCAGCCCCAGCGCTTCGACGTGCTCGCCCAGCAGCCAGGCGTCGCCGCCGTCCTCGTCCTGCACCAGTTTTGGAGCCTGCTCCTGGAATTTCTTCGGGAGATACTTCTCCCACAGGTCCGGCGGCTCGATCACGTGCTGGTCACAGTCGATGATTTTGTATTTCACGGGTCTTCTCCTCGCGTCCGGCGCTCGCGCTCAGACGAACTGCGCATACCACTTGCGATAGGTGGGGATCGGGCCGTCGCCGCTACAGAGATTCGGACGCTGCCAATGCGCCTTATTCTCCCAGATCGGACGATCCGAATCGAATTGGTGCTTCAGGTCGGCGATGATCGCCGCCGCGAGCTTCTCCTTGCGCGGGTCGCCCTCGGTCCTGACGCTGTAGGCGAAGCTCACTTCGGTGTTCTCGGCGTCGATCGGGGTGGCGGTGTTGAGCAGCAGCGTGTCGATGAGGCCCCCCATCCGCACCAACTGGAAGCCGGGGCCGTGGTCTTCGGTGACCAGCAGGGCGTCGCCCTCTCCGTCTGGGGTGCGCATGCGGAAGTTCGAGGTGGCCGTATGCACCGCACCATCGATCGCCGCCGTCGTGGGCGGGATCGTCAGCGCGCCGTGGATGTACTTGAAGTGAGCCTGGTCGACACAGTTCTCGTTCATGTCGATCCAATGGGCGCGCACCTGCCAAAAATTTCGGTCGAGGGGCAACCAGCCGGGCTCCTGGAGTTCGGGCACGGCGGGGATCTCAAAATCCGGCGCGCCCCCCGCGGCGTCGTGGTACGCCAGCAGCAACCCGTTGCGCTCGACCAGCGGCCAGGGGGCGAGCTTCGCCTTCGGCGGGATCTTCTTCGCGTAGGGGATGTGGGTGCAGACGCCGTCGGCGCCGAACTCCCAGTGGTGGAAGGGACAGCGGATCGCCTCGCCCTTCACCTCTCCGCCCACACCGAGGTGCGCGCCGAGGTGCGGACAGTAGGCGTCGAAGAGCGCCGGCTGCCCGCTCGCGGTGCGAAAGAGCACCAACTCGCGACCGAAGTAGTGGAGCCGCTTCACCTCGCCCGGCATTAGTTCGTCGGCGTAGGCCACGCGGAACCAGCCGCGCGCGAAGGGCGTGAAGGGGTAGCGCGGTTCCCGGTCCTCGCCGTGCATCGCTTCGCTCATGCCACCGCCCCGGCGGCCCCGCAAAACGGCTTCGCCCAGCAGTCCACCTCGCCCGGGGTCAGATCCGAGGCGTACGCCAGCTGAAACCAGCCGTCGGGCAGCGGGAAGGGAAAGCGCCCCTCTCGGGCGGGATGCGGGGGGAAAGCAGCCATCGACCGGACACCTCGACTAGGACCTCTGTTATTCTGCCAGTTTTTGACGAACCGTCAATTGATGGTCCGGGCGGGCCTGTGCGGCACTCAGGGGCGCCTAAGGCCCCCTGCGGGCAGCGGCCGCCGGGGGATGTCGTCCCCAGGCCGTGCCGAACCTTCCGGGCCCCAGGCGACACACTCGTGGAACACGCAATGGGGGCGCAGCGTCTGTTGCGGCTCGGCACCTCTCTCGAAAAAGGCGCCGATCCAGCCCGGGGGGGCGTGCGACCGGAGCGGCGCCCGATCACCCCCGAACGCTTTCGAACACCCGCGAGACCCCCCGATGCCGAATCCCCCCCGCACCGCAAGCCGCGCGTCATACGCTGAAAACGAAGCTGCGGGAGAAGCGAAAGTGTCGGGCCGCGTACTCGTCGTCGATGATCAGATCCAGCCTCGCAGGCTGCTGATCGATGAACTCCGGAGCTCGGGCTTCGAGGTCCTCGCTGCTTCGGACGGCGAAGAAGCCTGGCAACGCTTCTGCAACGACTCACCGGACGTCGTCCTAACCGACATGGCCATGCCGCGCTGCGACGGGATCGAGTTGCTGCGCCGCGTGCGCTCGCGATCGGAAGTGCCCGTCATCGTTTTCAGTGGTCACGGGTCGATCGACTCTGCCGCCGAGGCCATCAAGGCCGGAGCGAACGAGTTCGTGAGCTCACTCGACCACGACATCGACGACCTCGTCGAACTGGTGCGCGAAGCGCTTCGGCCTCCGGGCGCCGCGGACTCGTTGCAGGACATCGGTGAGCACCTCATTGGAACCAGCGCCCCGATGCAGCGCGTGCGCTGGCAACTCTCGGGCCTCGCACCCCTCGGCGCTCCCGTTCTCGTCACCGGAGAAGTGGGAACCGGTCGTTCGACTGCGATCGAGGCCCTCCACCGTTTCGGGAGCTCCGCAGGGGGGCCGCTCACACGGGTCGAGGCCGCCGGATTCTCTCCACCCTGCCGCCTCGCGGCCCCCGGCGCGGTTCACATCGCAAACGTGGAAAACCTCGATGCCGACGCCCAACGCTATTGGACGAAGCGAATTCACGAATCCGAGACAGAATCCTTTCGCGATCGCCTTCGCGTATTCGCATCGAGTTCCCTCGGCCCACTTGAACTCGATGGGCTCGACCAGGGCCCCGACCTGATGCGCCTCCTCTCGCGCTTTCGCGTCACCCTCCCGCCGCTGTCGCAGCGAACCGCCGACATCCCGATCCTCGCTGAAACCCTGGTCGAACGGATCGGAGTTCGGCTCGGTCGCCCTCGCGTCCGACTCTCACCGTCGAGCCGTCGCCTGCTCGAAAGAGGCCACTTCGACGAGAACGTGAAACAGCTCGAAGAAATTCTCGAGCGCAGCGTCGCCTTCACGCGAGGGCGCACGATCCTGCGAGAGGACCTGCAGGCCGTGGTCGACGACGTCCAGAAAAGTGTCGACCGCTTCCGCGACGAAGCCGACCACGTAAAGCGACGTGAACTTCTCGAAGCCCTGCAGGGCTCCGGCGGAAACATCGCCGAAGCGGCGAGGCAGCTCGGCAAGAGCCGCTCCGCCCTCTACCGCCTGCTGCGAAGGTTCCAGATCCCGATTCGGCGACCGCAGTAGATCGCCTCCACCCCACTCCCATCCGAGTAGAGAACCATGCACCACCTGACTTCGTTCTGTTTGCGACACACCGGCATCGCAGTGGCGCTCCTGCTCGCCATCACCGTGGGGCTGGGCGCCGGGATACCGCGCATCGAGAAGGGTTACGGCTTTCGCGTCCTGGTGGGCGACGATCACCCCGCGATCCGCGACCTCGACGCGCTGGTCGAAGAGTACGCCGGCGGCAGCCCCACCCTCATCGCCTGGGCCTGCGGTCCCGGCCTCCCCTGCGAGCACGCGCTGGACGCCGCGTCATTGGGCATGGCGGCGGATCTCACCCACGAACTGATGCGGTTGCCCTCGGTGCGCGCCGTGCAGGGCCCGGCAAACGCGAGCCTGCTGGTGCCGGGAGAAGATGGCTTCGCGGTGCGACACCTGGTGGAGGGAGGCGTGCTCCCGCCCGACCACGCAGCACTGGTGCGTCGCGCTCTCGACGACCCCTTGTGGCGGAACACCTTCGTCTCGAAGGACGGCCTGGTGGGTGCAATCGCCGTGCAGCCCCCCGACAATCGCCCCGAGACGATGGTCGAGAGCTTCGACGCGATCGAAGCCACCCTCGAGCCGTTTCGAAGTGCCGGCTTCGAGTTTCACCTGGTGGGGGATGCTCCCGGCAGCGTGATCGGCGGACGTGACCTCGTCACCAGCATGAATCAGCTGGTCCCGCTGCTGGTCGCATTGATCGGCGCGGTGTTGCTCTACTCGACCCGCTCCTGGCAGCAGACCCTCGCGACCCTCGCGGCCACAGGCCTGGCGCTGCTCTGGGCCCTCGGTGTGCTCGGCTGGCTGCACTGGCCCCAGGACTCGATGCTCGAGGTGCTGGCCCCGATCGTGCTGGTGGTCGGCGTCTGCGACGCCATGCACTTGCTGGCGCGTTATGCCGCGCTCCGCGCGAGTGCACCCGACGATGACGTGACGGCCTCGCTCGTGGGGGCGGCCCGCGACGCCGGCCCCGCCTGCCTGATCACCACCCTCACCACGGTCGTGGCCTTTCTCTCCTTCGCCACCAGCGCTCTCGACACCTTTCTGCGATTCGGCGTGATCGCGGCGTTCGGCGTGGCGGCCTGTCTCGTGCTGAGCTTCAGCCTCGCTCCCATGCTGCTGCGGGGGCTCCCCGGCGAGGCGCCCCGGGTCGATCGCGCCAGCCACGCCTGGAACGCGGTCATGGACGCCATCACCGACACCGCGGCGAAACACTCGACCACGCTGCTGGCCTGCAGTGCCGTCATCCTGGTGTTCTTCGGTTGGGGAGCGACGCACCTACGAGTGGACCAGAACTGGCTCGAAGCCTACGGCGAACAGAGTCGCTTCGTGCAATCGGTTCGCTTCATCGAAGAACACCTGGGACACTCGGAAAGTCTGGAACTCGACATCGCCCTTCCCGACGGCACGAGGCTCGAAGATCCTGGGACGCTGCAGCGCATCGAAGCCCTCGAGGCGAGGCTCGAAACCCTGCCCGGAGTCTCCGGGACAACCAGCGTCGCCACCCTGATCGGCCGAATGAACCGGTTGATGAACGGCGACGACCCGGCCCACGAGCACGTCGCGGAGCGCGCCGAACAGAACGCGGAGTTGCTCGAGATCCTCGGCTTTGACGACCCCGAGACCCTCGGTCGCTGGGTCTCACTCGATCGTCAGAAGTTTCGGATCTCGGTCGATTCTCTCGATATTCCGCACCTCCAGAAAATACGGCTCACCGAACAGATCATTTCCATCCTCGAGTCGAGCCTGCCCGAAGACTGGGACGTCGCACTTACCGGAGAAATGGGGATCGATTACGCCTGCGTCGGCGACGTACAGGCGACGCAGCTCCAGAGCTTTCCGATGGCGTTCGTGCTCGTCTTTGCCCTGGTGGCCGTCTTCCTGCGCTCCTGGAAACTCGGCCTCGCCGCGCTCGTCCCCACCCTGTTGCCCGTCGTCCTCGTCCTTGGCCTGATGGGCTGGGCGGGGCTGAGCCTCGACCTGGCGCGAGCCATGATCGCCGCGGTGGTGATCGGCATCGGCGTCGACGACGCCATCCACGTGCTCGCGCACTACCAGAAAAAACGCGAAGCCGGGCTGGACCCGCGCGCCGCCATGCACGCCGCCCTGCGCCACACCGGCCGGGCCGTCGTCACCACCTCCTTCGCCCTCGCGCTCGGGTTCCTGGCCCTCATGCTCTCCGCCTGGCAGACCATCGCCAGCTTCGGGCTGCTCGTGTCGGTGGCGATCCTCGGCGCCCTCGCTGCAAGTTTGTTCGTGCTGCCGGCCATCGTGTTCGCCTTCGCGGGCGATCCGAATCGGCACCCGGCAGCCCACGGGGTTCGCACCGGGATGCGGCGAGAAGCCACGTGAAAGCGAGTCCCGGTGGTGGCACCCCTTTGCGAAAGCCGGTCGCGGTCACGGCGGTGGCGGTGCTCGCGGTGGCCGCGGCACTCGCCCTGGCCGGCCGGAGCCAACTGGGCGCCGAAGTCCCTTTCCTGGCTCCCTGCTGGGTGATGGGTGCAGGCTGGGTCGTCAAGCCCCCCGGCGAATCCGGCTGCGACCTGCGCACACTCGACCGGGTCCGACAGGTGAGTGCAGGCAACACCGCAAGCATGCCGGTGACGAAACCCGGCGACCTTGAGCGCGTCGCGCGCGACTCGGGCGGGAACGCCTGGGTCGAAGTCGAACGCGGCAACCACGCTTTCGATCACCGCTACCTGTCGCATCCACTCGGACGCGAGGCCGCGTTCGCGCGCTGGTACGCGGCGGCGGTGGTCGCAGCGCTCTTGCTGACGATCCCTCTCGTCGTTCTCTGGCGATCCCGCTGGACCGCCGCGCAGCCCCTCTGCCTGATCGCAAGCTGCGTTGCCATCGTTGCGATTTCGCTGATCTCGGGTCGATCGTCGGAAGGGGCCGCGCTCTACAGCGCGATCGCCCTGGCGCTGATCCCCGCGGCCCTCGCGCACCTCGCACTCAGCTTTCCGACACGTCGCAAGATCCTCGACGACGCACCCCTCGTGGTCTCCCTGCTCTACGCCATCGCGTTCCTGGTGGCAGCGACCGGCATCGCAGGACTCACGACCAACCCCCTGATTTTTCCGGTCTTCGCGTGGCTCGTGTTCGCCGGAACCGCGGGGAGCTGGAGCGCGCTTCTGATTGCCTGCTTCTTTGCAGTCCGCGATTCCACGTCTCACTTCGAACGCAGCCGCGCACGGCTGGTGGCCTTCGGCGCGTCTCTCCTTCCGCTGGTGCCCACGCTGGCGATGATCCGCGACGACACCCGCGCAGCAGAAATCGGGATGACTTACCTCTGGTCCTGCCTGCTCGTACTCCCCCTGCCCATCGGCCTCGCGATCAGCCGCTACAACCTCTTCGATCTCGGGTCGGATGCGCGCCGCTGGATTGCGCGCGCGCTCTATTACGGAATCGCCGGACTGCTGATCGCCGTGGTCCTGCATGCGGTGATGGGCCACGGCCACGCGGCGCATCCCATTCGCGACGTCTTCGTACTCTTCGGCATCGCGATCACCGGGCTGATCGTCGTGGACAGCCTTCGCCAGCCTCTCCTCGGCTTCCTCGACCACCTGCTGCGGCCGCAGATCGAGAAATTGGCTGGCCTCAGCGACGCCTTCTCGCGCTCGCTCGCCGGCATCCGCGACGCCGACGAAGTCGCGGCGCGCCTGGGGCGATGCCTGCGCCGGGGGCTGCAGCCGCGCTGCGGATCGATTCTGGTCCGCGAGGGTGGCCTCTGGCGGGTGGCTCATGCCTTCGGCAAGAATCCGCCGGTTCAGCTCTCCTGGGTGCCCGTCGCCGAATCGGCACTCGCGGGCCGGGGCCTCTGCCAGCCGACCCTGCCGACGAAAACCGGGAACGACGCCAGCCTCGAGCTCGAAGCGGCGGGAATCGAAATCGTCGCGGCACTCGACGCATCTCCCCAATGCCTTGGCCTGGTCTTGCTCGGCGGCTCGGCGCTCGGGGAACCCTATGCACGGGTGCAACGGAATTTTGTCGTGGGCCTGGCGACGCGGACGGCGGCAGCCATTCAGCAGACGACACTCTTGCGAGATCTGGTTCGCGCCGAGCGCCGCAAGGCCGAGTCGCAGACTGCGATCTCGCTGATCCACGACATCGGCAAGGACCTCGGATGGCTGCGGCAACTGCTGAAGCGCAGCGATGGGGCGGGCGTCCGGGCTTTTTCACCCGGCGATCTCGCGGACGCGCGCTCGCTCTCCGATTCGGTGATCGACCGCCTGCGCCACTTCATGCAGGCGGTGCAGTTTGGCGACGTGCCCCTGCCGGGTGTCTGCTCTCTCGACGAAGCCCTCCAGCTTCCGCTGGCGACGCTGTCACGGAGACACGGCGAGGGTCGCCTGCACCGAAACATCGATCCCGGCGCCTTCGGCCTGCGCTGCCATGAGAATCTCGGGCGCGCGGTGGCGCACCTGGTCGAAAACGGCCTCCAGGCTTCGGCCCAGGACCGGGTCGTCCACCTCGCGGCTTCAGCCATCGAGGAGGGATGGATCGAAATCGTGGTGACCGACGAGGGACCGGGCATTCCCGACGAGTGGCTCGAGTCCGCCTTCGAACCGGGTTTCACCACCCGCCGCAGCGAAGGCGGCAGCGGGCTCGGTCTCGCAATCGCGCGCGACATCGCCCTGGGGCTCGGCGGGCACATCGAGTTGGGCCGTTCATCCACCGGCGGGACGCGAGCGACGCTGCGCGTGCCCGGCCACAAGAAAGGTAGTAAAGCCGCATGACGAGGAATCTAAATCACCCAATCAAGGTAGGTCCGCGGCCGTCGCAGGTCCTCGCGGCATTCTTTTTTCTGATCGCGAGCATCCCGGCCGGTGCCGCCGACGATTCCGGGCCGATCGTACTCGGGGCTTCG
>Ga0310122_10000645_pt1 | contig 22116 bp, 20 predicted proteins | sample CB6_Bottom_1051__FD_203503 | JGI IMG/M metagenome (GOLD analysis project Ga0310122, IMG submission 203503) | Marine microbial communities from Western Arctic Ocean, Canada - CB6_Bottom_1051 | ecosystem: Environmental > Aquatic > Marine > Oceanic | place: Canada: Western Arctic Ocean | collected...
ACCTTAGAACCTTTTCTGGAGCACGTCCACGTGGGGCGTGAAGCCGCGCGCACGCCAGAAGCCCTGGCCCTCGGCGTTGTCGACCGCCACCCGAATCTCGATTCGCCTCACCCCGCGCGAGGCGATCCAGGCATGGGCATCCGCCACCAGGTCGCTCCCGATGCCCTGGCGTCGGCTGTCCTTGCGCACCAGGAGATCGCTGATCTCGGCGCGGCGCACTTCCTCGAGAATCGGCGGTGCCGCGTCGATCCGAGCGATGCAAAGCCCCTCGATCTCGTCCTCCACTGCATAGAGCAGGATGAGTGTCTCGGGGTCGCGGTGCATCCGCAGAACCAGCTGCCTCAGTGCCTCGCTCGAACCCGCTCGCGGTTTCCAGGAGGGATCGAGCGCCGCGTGCTCGCCGCTGAGCGCGGTCCAAAGGGCAGCGACGCGGTCGAGTTCGCGCACACCGGGCACGAAGATTCGACCGGTGAGGCGAGACGCTTTGCGCCTCGGGTGCGCCGGCACCCTAGTTCTCCGACGAGAAGGCGCGCTCGAGCGCCTCGAGATGCCCGGCGAGTCTCTTCTGCTCGCTCTTGGGCAGCGAACGGAAGTGCTTCTGGATGACGACACCCCATTCCTGCATCGGCCGACCCGCCAGTCGATCCTCGAGCCAGTGCCGCTCGGACGTGTCGAGCGCGTCGATGTACTCCTTCAGCGCCTTCGAACTCGAGCTGGGTCCCCCCTCCTGCTCTTCCTCCAGGCGCTCGAGACCCTTGAGGAAGAGGCGTTGTCGCTCCTTCTTCACGCGATCGCTCTTCCCGGCCACGCGCGCCACCGAGCCCGCTCGCATCAGCTGGAAGGTGCCGGCGCGATTGTCATCGCGGTTGTATTGGCCTCTGAGAAGGTCGCCGTTTTCCTCGATTTTTTGGGTCTCGTATCGCGTCTGGCCCTCGAGGTTCTCGGTGCGGCCGCTCCCCATCATGTCATCGAAGGTAAAGATCGGGTTGGTTTCGGCGTCTTCAATGCTCCAGTTCTCGACGTATCCGATCACGTTCGCCGACTGGGTGCGCATCCGCGTGGTGCTCTTGTAGCCCTTCTTCCACGAGCCGCGCAGGCTCTTCGACTTGCTTCCGCGCGAGTTGATTTCGAGGCCGCTCTTGATCTGCGCTCGCTGGGTGGCGTTTGGCTCCCAGGCCGAGAGCACCCGACTGCGCACCCCGCGGTAGCGCTCGAAGCGGCCGGTCTGGTTCTGGAAGACCACGATCGGGTACTCGGTCCACTGCAGCCGGCTGCCCTTCTTCTCGATCGACCAGACGCGGTCGAGCCAGCGGTCGACGTCGGGGTTGTTGGTGGCGCTGTCCTTGTAGTGGATCAGGACGTACCAGGTTCCAAGCAGGTCGACTTCGGCCTGTGCCGACAGCGGCGCTAGCAGACCGACCGCGAGACACAGGCTTCCGGCCATTTGGCGAACGTAGGATCGCATTTTTCCCGTCCCTCCCGAAGCTTTCATGGGCCGTGGGCCTACGAATGCAGGCCCCCGAAACCCGGCGCAGCCCGAGGCTCGCAGAAGCCGCCGCGCGGGGCAATCGAGGGCGTGCCCGGTGGAAGTTCGTGCGACCGCGAGGGTAAAAACTTTCTCTCATTCCAGGGCATGCCGCACGAGTAGGCCGGGCTTTTGCGCGTGGCCTGCGCGCGTCGGCGCATGCGCTGCGTTTCGCCGCAGTCGATCCACGGGTAAACTGCCTGGGGACTGCCGCCGGGCCGGATTGGCACGCGACTTGCCCCTTGTTTTGCGGACCCGTGCACCCCCGCCGCCGAGGCGGCAGAGAGAGCCACCACACGAATGCAAACCGACCCCGCCATCTGGATCGTGCATCGCCACCCGGAACGCCGGGCGGCGCTGGTGCGTCTGGTGAACCAGAGGATCGCGATCGCCACCGGCGGACCCGGGGACCCCGTCTTCCATTCGGAGGCGGTGCCCGAACCGCGCGCGATCATTCTCGGCTTGGAAGACGATTTCGAACTCGAACTCGAGTTCGCTCACCGGCTGGCCCCGCGTTTCGGCGCGCGTCGCTGGATCCTGGTGTGCGAAGAAAAGGACCACGCGGACGCACGGCGACTCTTCGACAGCCTGCGTGCCGACATCCTCCCCTGGCCGCCGGACCCGCGCGCGCTGTCGCAGCTGCTGCTCGACTCGATCGAACGCGAGTCGGTGTTGCCGCTCTCGGCGCGGCGACGACGCGAGAGCGTGAGCCAACGCTTCGCCCGCTGGTTTGGCGAAGCGCCTTCGGCAACCCTGCTCGGGGCGACCGACCCGCGCGCGCGCGGTGTCTCGCTCTTGATCCGGGGCGAAGCCGGGAGCGGACGTGCGCTGCTCGCACGCTACCTCTTTGAGCACGGCCCCGACCCGCATACGCGCTTCGTTTCGATGCCCGGGAGCGCACTGCGCTCGCGGCGTGAACTCGAAGACGCTCTGGGCGGAGCGGGATCCGGCGGCGGCGGAACAGTCTTCCTGGCCGACGTCGACCGCCTCCCGGCCTTGTTGCAGCACACTCTGGCCGACTGGATCGCCTTCGCGCCGCCCGTGGGCTCTGGGCTCGAGAGCGTGCGCTGGATCGCGAGCGCCGCCGCAGAGGGTTATCGCAGCGCGAGCTTCGAGCCGCGCCTCGAGCGACTGCTCTCATCTCGCGTAGTTGAACTGCCCGCGCTGCGCGACCAACCTCAGGCTCTCGAACACCTGATTGCCACGACGCTGGCGGCCTGGGGCACAGAACGCGGACGCCCCGCGCCGGAGCTGCGCGACGACACCCTCGAAGTGCTGCGGACCCATCCCTGGCCGGGAAACCTCGCAGAGGCCGAAAGCGTCCTGCTGCGCAGCCTCGCGGGTTGCGAGGGCGAGACCCTGGGTCCGCGGGGGCTCCGCTTCGAAAGTGACCCGGTAGCCAGCGCCGGCCTGCCCCTGCCGGCGGAGGGGGACGAGCCGTCCTCCCCTCCCTCAGAGCCGCCGAGGCCCGAGCCTGCGCTTGCATCGCCCGGTGAATCTGCCTGGGCGAAGCTGGTGGAGGCCGCGAACCGCGAGATCCGCCAACCCCTCGTCTCGATCGAATCCTTCGCCGGGGGGCCGGAGGGCGCGGAAGCAGGCGCCCTGCTTTCGGAACCGGACGCAGTTGGAGCGGATGCCGAGCGGATCCGGGACGTGGTTGCAGCACTGCGTAACCTCCGCGCGCTGCAAAACCCGGACATCGTCGAGATCGATCTGTCGGCGCTGTTGCGGCGCCTTGCCGACGCCTGCAGCGAGGTGCTCGACGAGCGCGCCAGTCTATTCGCAACCGAAATCGAAGAAGGCGAAAGCCGCGCCCACGCCGATGCCAGCCTGCTCGAAGCGGCACTGGCCGGCGTCCTGGAACGCGCGGTCGAGTGGCTGCCGCAGGGGGGCACGCTCTTCCTGGCCTCGCACCACCTGGCAGAAACCAATGAGCGCGCGGCACGCGCGCGGATCCTGCTGCGCTTTGAGTGCGCTCCATTTCTGGGCGAGCTCGTCGGGGCCGATGCTATCGGCGGCGGCGCACCGCGGACGTCGGCCAAAGCCGAAGAGGTGTTCGAATTCGTAGCCGCTCGCAGCGTGGTCGACGCGCTCGGAGGGCGTTTCACCCTGAACGCCGGCAGCGGCGGCGAGAGCCTGCTGGTGATCGATCTGCCGGCTCCGCCACGCTCCTGATTGCCGCCCCCGGTTCGGGGCCCTTGCGCCGCCTGCTAGAGTACCGATGTGTTCGGAATCGGTGCCACGGAACTGGTCCTCATCCTCGCGGTCGCGCTGATCGTCGTCGGACCGAAACGCCTTCCGGGTCTCGCGCAATCGCTGGGCCGCAGCATGGCCGAGTTTCGTCGCCATTCGAACGACCTGCGTCGCAGCATCCAGGAGGCCGACATCAGCGAAGATTTGAAGCGCGCGGCGTCATCGGATTCTTACCGCATTGCGCCTCCTGATCTCGAGCAGACCGACCCCAGCAGCACGCCCGAAACCAGTGCTTCGAAGGATGGCACCGAGGCCACCCCGAACGACGAGCCGCGCAAGCCTTTGACGGACGAAGGACACAAGCCCGGCGGTGGATGAAACCGCTCTCCCCGTTACCGAGCATCTCGTCGAACTTCGGTCGCGGCTGTTGCGGGTCCTGCTGGCGTGGTTCGTCGGCGCCATCCTGGCCTGGAGCTTCGCCGAACAGATCTTCGCGATCCTACTGGCGCCGGCCGTCACCGCCCTGGCACCCGAGGGCACGACGCTCCAGGCCATCGCCCCCACCGAGATCTTCTTCACCTACCTGAAGTCCGCCCTGCTGGCGGGCTTCGTGCTGGCCCTTCCGGTCTTCTTCTGGCAGGTGTGGGCCTTCATCTCGCCGGGGCTGTACGCAAACGAAAAACGCTTCGTCGTCCCCTTCGTGGTGACGTCGACCGGCCTCTTCCTGCTGGGCGCCTTCTTCGGCTACAGCGTGGTCTTCCCGATCATGTTCGGGTTCTTCACGAGCTTCGACAGCGAGTTCGTGCACTCGGCCTGGACGATGCGCGAGGTCTTCGCGCTGACGACGCGGCTCTTTCTCGCGTTTGGCCTGGCCTTCGAGCTCCCGGTGCTCGTCTTCTTCTTGTCGCTCTCAGGGATCGTGACCGCGAAGCAGCTGTTCAAGGGGACCCCCTACGCGGTGCTGGCGGTCTTCGTGGCGGCCGCCATTCTCACTCCGCCCGACTGGATCTCGCAGATCCTGCTGGCGATCCCGATGATCGGGCTCTACCTGGTCGGCGTCGGTGTCGCCTGGCTCTTCGGCAAGAAATAGCCGGGGGGACGGCGAGAGAAACGGTCCGGCCTCCCCCGCCTGCTAATTTTATCGGGGCGTCACCGTCTGAACCGTTCAGATTGCAAATCGCGGGAGACTCCGATGAACCGAAGCCAGCCGGCTCTGGTCGTCACCGCCTTGGTGCTTCTGGCCAACGTTAGCTTCGCCATGCAGATCTTCGTGAAGACGAGCGCCGGAAAGACCCTCCTCCTGGAAGTCGAATCGGGCGACACCATCGAGAACGTCAAGCACAAGATTGAGGACAAGTAAGGCATTCCGCCCGCCGAGCAGTTCCTCGTATTCGCGGGCAGGGAAATGGAAGACAGCCGCACTCTTTCGGACTACGGCATCGGAACCGAGTCGACGATCTATCTCGTGTTCGGGTCCGCGCTCCCTCTCCTTGGGGGCGCTGGCCTTGCACTGCTGGTGGGCGGGATGATCTGGGTCACCCGAAAGTACGCGGCGCGTCCGAAATAATCAGAAACGTCAGAAACGGGGACGTCATCAGAAACGGGGACGCTGTTGCTTTCGCGGTGATCGCCTGCACCGGCGATCACCGCGAAAGCAACAACGTCCCCGTTTCTGGGTTCGTCCCCGTTCGGTGGCCAGATCGGGGACGGGCCTAGAGCGGGATGTTGCCGTGCTTCTTCGGCGGGTTTTCGTCCTTCTTCCCGGCCAGCAGGTCGAGGGCGTCGATCACCCGCGGTCGCGTCTGCTCGGGGACGATGACGTCGTCGATGAAACCGAGCTCGGCGGCCTTGTAGGGGTTGGCGAAGGCGTCGGTGTACTCCTGCTGAAGCTCGAGGCGTTTCGCGGCCGGGTCTTCGGCGGCCTTGATCTCCCGGCGGAAGACGATGTTGGCCGCGCCGTCCGGGCCCATCACCGCGATCTGCGCACCCGGGAAGGCGAGGTTGACGTCCGCGCGGATGTGCTTTGAGTTCATCACGACATAGGCGCCGCCGTAGGCTTTGCGCGTGACGATCGTGATGCGCGGCACCGTCGCCTCGCAGAAGGCGTAGAGCAGCTTCGCCCCGTGGATGATGATGCCCGCGTGCTCCGAATCGGTCCCCGGCAGGAAGCCCGGGGTATCGACGAAGGTGACGAGCGGGATGTTGAAGGCGTCGCAGAAGCGAACGAAGCGCGCCGCCTTGCGCGAGCCTTCGATATCGAGCGAGCCCGCCATCACCGCCGGCTGGTTCGCCACGATGCCAACAGCGTGGCCGCCGTATCGCGCAAAGCCCACCACCACGTTGCGGCCGTAGCGCTCGTGGATCTCGAGAAACTGTCCGTCGTCCACCGTCTTCAGGATGAAGTCCTTGATGTCGTAGGGCTCGTTCGGGTTTTCCGGAATCACCGATCGCAGCTCCGGGTCCATCCGATCCGCCGGATCCTGGGTGGCGACGAAAGCCGGCGTCTCCATGTTGTTCTGGGGCAGGTAGGAGAGCAGGTGCTTGATCGTCTCGATGCACTCCTGCTCGTCCTTCGCCGCGAAGTGTGCGATGCCACTCCGGGTCGCGTGGACCATCGCCCCGCCGAGATCCTCGGCGCTGACCTCCTCGTGGGTCACCGTCTTCACCACGTCCGGGCCCGTGATGAACATGTTGCTGGTCTCCTGCACCATGATCAGGAAGTCGGTGAGGATCGGGGAATAGACCGAGCCGCCGGCACACGGGCCCATGATCGTCGAAATCTGTGGGATCACCCCCGAAGACATCACGTTGCGCAGGAAGACGTCGCCGTAACCGCCGAGCGAGTTCACACCCTCGTGGATCCGCGCTCCCGCGCCGTCGTTCAGTCCAATGACAGGAGCCCCCACCTTGATCGCGAGATCCATGATCTTGCAGATCTTGCGGGCGAAGGCCTCGGAGAGACTGCCGCCAAAGATCGTGAAATCCTGCGCGAAGGCGAAGACCTTGCGCCCGTGCACCCGGCCATAGCCGGTCACCACGCCGTCTCCGAGGTACTTCTGGTCCTGGATCCCAAAGTCGGTGCAGCGATGCACCACGAACTTGTCGATCTCGACGAAGGTCCCGGGATCGAAGAGCAGCTCGAAGCGCTCGCGCGCCGTCAACTTTCCGAGCTTATGCTGACGCTCGATCCGCGCCTCGCCTCCGGCGAGAGCCACCTGGGCATTCAATTGTTCGAGCTTCTTCAGCTGCTCGTTGATCGACATGGACTCCTCGCTCCTTGAAACGTCGCGGGTTGCACAGCCAGGGCCCTCAGGAGTTCGAGAGTTCGCCGATCTTCTGGATCATGCGCTGCTCGTACTCGGCAATGTCGAGGCCGAGGCGCGCGACGCCACTGTCCACGGCTGCCTGGGCGACCGCCGGCGCCACGTATTGCAGCACCCGGCTATCGAAGGGCTTCGGGATGATGTACTTGGGCCCGAAGTCGAAATTCTCGTTCGGATAGGCGCGGCGGACCACCTCGGGCACCGCTTCGCCGCGCTGGGCGAGCTCGGCGAGCGCCTGCACCGCGGCGTGCTTCATGGGCTCGTTGATCTCCCGCGCGCGCACGTCGAGAGCCCCCCGGAAGATGAAGGGGAAACCGAGCACATTGTTCACCTGGTTCGCGTAGTCCGAGCGGCCGGTCGCCGTGATCGCGTCCGGGCGCACTGCAGCGACATCCTCGGGGGTGATCTCCGGGTCGGGGTTCGCCATCGCGAAGACGATGGGCTTCGGCGCCATCGCCTTCACCATCTGCTGGCTCACCAGCCCCGCCTGAGAAAGTCCGACGAAGACATCGGCATCGATGAGTGCGTCACTGAGGGTACGCGCCTTGGTCTCGATGGCGAACTCTTCCTTGTAGGGGTTCATCCCCTCTTCGCGACCGGAATGGATCACGCCGCGACTGTCGCAGAGCAGGATGTTCTCGGGCTTGACGCCGAGGTCCTTGTAGAGACGCGCACAGGCGATACCCGAGGCACCAGCCCCCGAGAACACCACCCTTGTATCTTCAATCTTCCGCTCGGTGATCAGCAGTGCATTGAGCAGCGCTGCGCCCGAAATGATCGCCGTGCCGTGCTGGTCGTCGTGGAAGACCGGAATGTCCACCAATGCCTGGAGGCGTCTTTCGATTTCGAAGCATTCGGGCGCACGGAAATCTTCGAGGTTGATGCCGCCGAAGGTCGGGGAGATCAACTCGCAGGTACGGACGATCTCGTCGGTGTCCACGCTGTCGATCTCGATGTCGAAAACGTCGATGTCGGCAAAACGCTTGAAGAGGACTCCCTTCCCCTCCATCACCGGCTTCCCCGCCAGAGCGCCGATGTTCCCGAGCCCCAGCACCGCCGTGCCGTTGCTGATCACCGCGACGAGGTTTCCCTTGGCGGTGTAGCGGTAGGCGTCTTCGGGGTTTTTGGCGATCTCGCGGCAGGGTTCTGCCACGCCGGGGCTGTAGGCGAGGGACAGGTCTTCCTGGGTGGCCGTTGGCTTCGTTGGAACGACCTTGATCTTTCCCGGGCGGCCTTCACAGTGGTACGCGAGTGCTTTCTGCTTGTCGTTCACTGCATTTCCTTCGTCTTCGCATTAGACCCGAAGCGATTTTTTGGGGGGGAACTCCGACGCAAGTCATCGCCGTTTCGAGGCGGTCGCATTTCGGGTAACCGGGCCAACGCACCCCGAAAAACGAAGAGCGCGAGTCTATCAGATCGCCCACGGGGCGCCGCGAGCCGCAGCCAAGCCCGCTGCCGGGTCCCCGAACCCATCCTCGCGGGCCGCTAACCCTTCAACAGCTCCCGGGCGATCACCAGCCGCTGGATCTGGTTCGTGCCCTCGTAGATCTGCATCAGCTTGGCGTCACGCATCAGTTTTTCGACCGGGTAATCCTTCGTGTAGCCGTTGCCGCCGAAGATCTGGACCGCGTCGGTGGTCGCCTGCATCGCCATGTCGGTGGCGAAGCACTTCGCGAAGGAGGACTGCTTCGAGGCCCGCATCCCCTGGTCCACCATCCACGCGCTCTGGTAGGTGAGCAGGCGGGCGGCCTCGATCCCCTTCGCCATGTCGGCCAGCATGAACTGGACCGCCTGGAAGCTCCCGATCGGGAAGCCGAAGGCCTTTCGCTCCTGGGCGTAGGCGAGGCACTCGTCGAGACCGCGCCGGGCGATGCCGACCGCGAGGGCCGCGATCGAGGGCCGCGTGCGGTCGAGGGTCTGCATGGCGATCCGGAAGCCCTCGCCCTCGGCGCCGAGCCGCTGGCTGGCTTTCACCCTCACGTTGTCGAATTGGACGACGCAGGTATCGCTGGCACGCTGCCCCATCTTGTCTTCCTTCTTCCCCGGCGAAAGCCCCTTTGTACCCGCCGGTACGATGAACGCCGAGATCCCCTTGTGGCGGCTTTTGCGGTCGTGGGTGGCGAAGACCGTGAAGAGGTCGGCGTGCCCCCCGTTGGTGATCCAACACTTCGTGCCGTTCAGCACGTAGTCGTCGCCATCGGCCTCGGCGAGCAACTGCAGCCCTGCCACGTCCGAACCGGCATTGGGCTCGGAGAGCCCGAACGAGACCAGCTTGAATTCGGACGCACAGGGAGCCATCCACTCGCGCTTCTGGTCGTCGCTTCCCGCGACCAGGATCGGCATCAGGCCAAGGTCGTTGCACATGATCGAGGTGGTCATCCCTGAACATCCCCACGCGAGTTCCTCGACCATGATGCAGCTGTCGAGCATCGAGAGACCGATGCCATCGTATTCCTCGGGCACGCAGGTACTCATCATCCCGAGTTCCCACGCTCCGCGGATCACCTCGTGCGGAAACTCGCCGCTCTGATCGAACTCAGCGGCGACCGGCGCGATCTTTTCGGCGGCGTAGCGGCGGGCCGCATCCTGCAGCGTCAACTGCTGGTCGTTCAGGGAAAAATCCATCGCGTGGACCTCCGGGTGGGGGTGACGGGGGCGGCATCGGGCACGAGCGCGAACCGCAGGGGCCCGGGCATCCGGAAGGCGCCGAGCTTACGGGAGACCCAACAGCCCATCAAGGAAGGCGGCGGGCGGCCCACCCGGTGGGCCTAGCCCGTGGGCTTATCTCGTGGCCGTATCCCGCGGCAGGGAGTCGAAAGCCGCGCGAAAGGCGGCCACGCAGACCGGGATCAAGCCAGCTGGCCCAGACCTTCCGAGACGCGGTGGGCCGCCGCTACGACCTTTGAAGCCAGGTCGCCCAGTAGCTGGTCATCGCTCGCGCGCTGCTCCGGCATCGACAGCGAGAGCGCTGCCAGTACCCCGCCAGCACGGTCGAAAACCGGTGCCGCCACGCAACGCAGACCGGTTTCGAATTCTTCGAGATCGGTTGCGAAGCCCTGCACGCGAACGCTGCGCAGGTGCTCGAAGAACTTCTCGCGATCCGTGATGGTGTTGGGCGTGTGTGCGTCGAGCCCCGTCACCGCGACGACTTCGTCGTCGAAGGCCTGGCGAAGTTCGTCGTCTGCACAACCGAGCAGGACCTTCCCCAGCGCGGTGCAATGCGCGGGCAGGCTCATGCCGATGCGCGGTGTCGTCGCCACCAGACGCGACGCCACTTCGGAATCGAGATGCACCACGTCGAAGCCGCGGAGCACAGCCAGGTGCGCCGACTCGCCGCTTTCGGCGGAGAGGGCCTCGAGGGCCGGGCGCGCCGTCACCAGCAGGGTGCGACCGCGTGCGAAGGACTGGCCCAACTGGAAGCAGCGCGAACCGAGTCGGTAGCGGTCGTTCTTCGAACACTGCTCGATGTAGCCGCGCTCTTCGAGCGTGGCGAGCAGCCGGAACACATTGTTCTTGTGCAGGTCGAGATCGCGTGAAAGCTCGCTGACTCCGAGCTCGTCCTTTTCGGAAAAGGCTTCGAGCAGGCGCAGCGCGTTGGTCACGGTCTGGATGGAGTAATCGCTCTTCGGACGGGAGGGTTTTTTCATCGGATCCGTTGCGGGCGCAATCGCCTGGGGGGGGACGCGCACGGATGGGGGGTGGAAGAAATTGCCTTGGGTAGGAGGGTGGGTGCCTGCAGCAACATTTCGAAATGCGAAGCCAACCACCCGGAAGACGAATCGATCCTATCGCAGCCGCAAGAAAAGTGTCAACGAAAAGTTGATCGTTGCGCACACTTTTCGCAAAGCACCGTAACAATCGCTGCGGGCGTTCGAAATTTCCGAGTGCGGCTGGCGACCGGTCTCGGGGGGCGGCCCAGCCAACCGCGAGTCTTGCACGCTCGCCCGAAAGGCTCGAACCAAAACCTTGCGCGACTCACACCGCGCGACCCGAACGTGTCTCGCAGCCGGGCGGTCACCGGTGCGAAACGCGACGTTTCACGAGCCGGATGTGTCGATCACCGGTCCCGGGGGGTGCAAGGCACCGCCGGGGACGAAGTACTCCCAACACTGCACCGTTTTCGGCACAGCCGAACCCACAAAGTGGGTGGAAAGCCATGCGCGCCAGTCGGCGCACTGGATTGGACCCCCGGCGATGGCGGCGAAATGCACACGCTTGGCTAAATCCAACCGCCCGGCGGCGCGCCTCAAAATAGTCCGTCGAGCCACTGCAGTAAGCCGCCCCGCGCCTTCTCTCCGGGACGACGTGCGCCCTCGGGGCAGACCGTTTCCGGCTCGGTGCCTACCGCAAAAAACTCGCTGCGCCGCACCGGGCAGCCTGCCAGGGCCAGCGCACCGCTCCGCGGCTCGATTTCGAGGCGCTTGATCTCGGGGGGACGCTGAAACTTCCCCCGGATCTCGTCCCCGATCGCCTGCTTCACGAACGCAGCCCAGATGGGCAGGGCCACGCGGCTGCTGGCGGACCCCACGGAGGCGGGCTCGTCGTAGCCCACCCACACCACCGCCACCATCTCCGGCGTGATGCCCACGAACCACAGATCTTTCTCGTCGTCCGAAGTCCCGGTCTTCGCGGCCACCGGACCGCGGATGCCGAGGCGCCGAATCCGCGAGGCCGTGCCCCGCTCGACGACGCCCTCGAGCAGCGAAATCACCAGGTAGCTGGTCCCCGGATCGAGAACCCGCTCGAACTTGCGTTCGCGGCGGTCCACGCTCCCGCCGCCCGGGGCCACGATGTCCTCGAAGGTGTGGGGCCACGACCGGACGCCGCCGTTGGCGAGGGTGGCGTAGGCCCGGGCAACCTCGAGCGGCGACAACTCGGCGGTTCCGAGCACCAGGCTTGGAACCTGGGGCAGCGAACTGGTCAGGCCCAAACGCCGCGCGGTCGCGGCCACCCGCGCCACGCCGACTGCCTGCCCCAGGCGAACCGTCGGCGCGTTGAGCGAGCGCTCGAGCGCTTCGCGCACCGAAACCCGGCCCCGGAACTTTCCATCGAAATTCTGGGGCTTCCAGGTTCCCGAAGGGGTCTCGATTTCGATCGGACTGTCGTCCAGAAAACTCGCGAGGGTAATCAGCGGCCGAGCCCCCTGGGGTTCGAGCGCCGCAGCGTAGACGAAGGGCTTGAACACGCTGCCCACCGGGCGGCGCGCGTCGACGCAGCGGTTGAACTGCGAGGCGCGGTAATCGCGCCCCCCGACCAGCGCCAGCACCTCGCCAGTCTGGGGACGCAGCACCACGATGCAGCCCTGGAGCGGAGCGTCGCCCTCGACCCGGCCCTGCCGCTTCTCGACTGCAACAAGACCCTCGCGCAGGGCGCGCGCCGCCGCGCGCTGAAGCTTCGGCTCGAGGGTGGAGTGGATCTCGAGTCCCTCGAGGCTCAGCGCTTCGGCGTCGTAGGCCTGGGGCAGTTGGCGACGCAGCAGGTCCAGGAAATAGCGGGCGTTGTTTTCCTCCGGCGCAACCGACACCACGCGTAGCGGCACCCGCCGGGCGCGCCGGTGCTCGTCGGCATCGAGGTACCCCTGCTCGAGCATCAGGTCGAGCACCAGGTTGCGCCGATCGGTGGCCTTGGCCGCGTGGCGATGCGGCGAGATCCGGTTGGGGCTCTGGATGATCGCCGCCAGCAGCGCCGACTCTTCCGGGGCGAGGTCGGCCACGCTCTTCCCAAAATAGAGCTGGGAGGCTTCGCCCACGCCGTGGACCTCGGTGGCCCCGCGCTGCCCGAGGTAGATCTCGTTCAGGTAGGCCTCGAGGATCTCGGGCTTCGGATATCGCGCCTCGACGATCAGCGCCATGGCGGCTTCCTGGAGCTTTCGCGTCCAGCTGCGCTCGGGGGTGAGGAAGAAATTCTTGACCAACTGCTGGGTGAGGGTGCTGCCCCCCTGACGGATCCCGCCGGCGCGAAGGTTCGCGAGCAGCGCGCCGCCGATCCGTCGCAGATCGATCCCCGGGTGGCTGAGGAAGCGCCGATCTTCGACGGCAAGAATCGCCCCGACCAGATGGCGCGGGGCCTCGGCGAGGCGGATCAGGTCGCGCTGCTGGCGCTCGCTGCCGTAGTAGGCTCCTACGCGCTCGGGCTCGACCAACACCGCACCGAGTTCCGCACCCGAGTCGGCCTCGCGTATCCGCGCAATCTTCGATCCACGGAGGCGCAGGGCAATGCGCCGGGCGGGCTCGGGGCGCGAAGGGTGCCGGAAGGCGCGCAAGTGGATCTCGAGCCGCCCGGGGCTCTGTCGATAGCTCCCCACGTCGAGCAACGCCTTCCCCGAGACCTCGCGGTAGCCGAGTCGCCGAAGCGTCGAAAGCAGCCCGCTGCTTTGCCAGTCGAGCCCCGGGTACAGGATCGAGGGGGCCGAGAGCACCTTCGAGGGCACCGCGAAGCGCTGGCCTTCGAAGCGCTCGACCACGGTGGCGTCGAGTTGCAGCAGCGCCAGGCTGAGCGCGAAGCCACACACGGCCGACAGCCCCGCCAGCCAGGGCGTGGCCCGACGCAGCCGATCCACGCCGCGCGCCCGGGGACGGCGCTTGCGACCCTTTGCAGCCGGCCGACGCGCTCGCGCGCTGTCCGCGCGGCGCTTTCGCCCACCGCCTCGCTTCCGTGCTGCCAAGCGTCCCCCCCACCCCTCGACGCCTCGGAAGGCGAGGCTAGCAGGTCGCGCGTGGCGCCCGGGGGCGCCCGAGCGGGGCGGCCCACGAAAGCCGTGGCCACGCTTGTTGGATCGTCCGAAAACCGCGAGATTACCGGCATGACGGCGTCGGATCGCAACACCAAGAAGCCCTGGGGCGGGCGCTTCGAAGAAGCCACCGCACCCGCGGTGGAACGCTTCTCGGCTTCGGTCCACTTCGACCGGGCGCTGGCTTCGTATGACCTGCGCGGCAGCCGCGCCCACGTGGCGATGCTCGCGAGCCAGGGGATCATCCCCGAGGGCGATGCCCAGGCCATCCTCGAAGGCCTCGACACGATCGACGCCGAGATCGCAGCCGGCCAATTCGTCTTCGAGCCCGCTCTCGAAGATATCCACATGAACATCGAGTCGCGGCTGCGCGAGCTCGTCGGCCCGGTCGGGGGGCACCTGCACACCGGCCGCAGTCGCAACGACCAGGTTGCGACCGACCTCACGCTCTACCTGCGAGACGCCTCGTTGGCGGCTCGCCGCGGGTTGCTCGAATTGCGGCGGGTGCTGCTGGAGCGGTCTCGAGAACACGTCGACACGCTGCTGCCGGGTTATACGCACCTGCAGCGGGCGCAACCGGTGCGCCTGGCCCACCAGTGGCTCGCTTATACCGAGATGCTGGGGCGGGACGCTGCACGCTTTGCCGATGCCGGTGCACGGCTCTCGAACTCGCCGCTGGGTTCGGGGGCGCTGGCCGGGTCGACGCTGCCGCTGGCGCCCGAGCACAGCGCTGCGGCCCTGGGCTTCGCCGGGCCGCCCCGCAACAGCATGGACGCGGTCGCCTCGCGCGACGGCGCAGTCGAGTGGCTCGCCGCTGTAGCGCTTTGCATGATTCACCTGTCGCGGCTGTCCGAAGAATTGGTGCTGTGGTCGAGCGCCGAGTTCGGCTTCGTCGAACTCGCCGACGCCTACTCCACGGGCTCGAGCCTGATGCCCCAGAAGAAGAATCCCGACGTGCCCGAACTGGTGCGCGGCAAGAGCGGGCGCGCGGTCGGCAACCTGGTCTCGCTGCTCGTCACGCTGAAGGGGCTGCCCCTCAGCTACAACCGCGACCTGCAAGAGGACAAGGAGCCGATCTTCGACTCGGCGCAGACCCTGCGCGACTCGCTCCTGGTGATGAGCGGCGCCCTGGCGACCCTGCGCGTCGACACCGATCGCATGCGGCAGGCCGCCTCCGACCCGCTGCTGCTCGCCACCGACCTCGCCGAGACGCTGGTGCGCGAGGGCGTTCCCTTCCGCGATGCCCACGAGGCCGTGGGGAAGCTCGTCGCCCACTGTGTCCGCGAGGGGCTCGACCTGCGCGATCTCTCGCGCGAACAGCTTCAAGAATGGCATGCGGCGTTTCCGGCTGCCGGCTCGGAATTGCTCGATCTCGAGGGCAGCGTCGAGGCCCGGAACGCCGCCGGCGGAACCTCGCGCGCGCGCGTCGAAGCGGCCCTCGCCACCCTCGAGGAGGAACTCGATCGGGAAGCCGAAGCGCTCGGCGGGGAAGCCTCGTGACCCCGGCGCGGGCACTGGCGCTCAGCCTCGCGCTGGCTTTGGTTCTCGGTTGCGGGCGCTACGGACCGCCGAGTCCGATGGCGCCGAGTCCGACGGCGCCGGATTCCGTCGACGCCGCGAACCAAGCCGCGCCCGCTGCGGGCGCCGAGAACGGAAGTGCAGCGCAATGAGCCCCGAAACGGCGATCGCCTTCACCAAGATGCACGGAGCCGGGAACGACTTCGTGCTGCTAGACGCCACGCGCTGTGTGCTGCCGCCGCTCGAACCCTTTGCGCGCCGGCTGTGTGACCGCCGTTTCGGCGTGGGCGCCGACCAGGTGCTGGTGGTGCGACCCCCGGGCGATGCCCAGCGCGCAGATTTTCGGATGGAGATCTACAACGCGGACGGCTCCCAGGTCGAGATGTGCGCCAACGGGATCCGCGCCTTCTTCAAGTACCTGCGCGATCGCGGGCGCATCGACGGCGACGAGATCCGCGTCGAGACCCTCTCGGGCGTGGTGCGACCGCGCTGGGCGGGCGACGACCGGGTGTGCGTGGACATGGGCGCACCGATCCTCGCACCGGAAAAGATCCCGACCACCCTCGGCTCGGGCGAGGGACCGGTGCTCGACGAAAGCCTCGAGGTGGACGGCGAATCGTTCTTCGCCTCCAGCGTTTCCATGGGCAACCCCCATGCGGTGATCGAGGTCGCCGACGTCGAAAAGGCCCCGGTGGCCCACCTCGGGAGCCAGATTGAGCACCACCCCGCCTTCCCGAACCGGGTCAACGTCGCCTTCATCCAGGTCGTCGACCGTGGCCTTTTGCGGCAGCGCACCTGGGAGCGCGGCACCGGCGAGACCCTGGCTTGCGGCAGCGGTGCCTGCGCCGCGGCGGTCAGCGCAATCCTGCGCGGGCGAGTGGATGCGCGCGTGGTCGTCGCCTTGCGCGGCGGCGAACTGGAAATCGAGTGGCAGGGGCGCGACGATCCCGCTGCGTCGGTCTTCATGACGGGCCCGGCGGCGGAGGTCTTCGAGGGCCACTTCCCGACCTCGGGGCCCGTGCCGGACGCGGAGCCACTTCCGAAGGCAAAGGGGTAGCAGCGCGATGTTCGAGGGAACCCTGACCGCCCTGGTGACCCCCTTCCGCGACGGCGCGGTGGACGAGGGGGCACTGCGCGAGTTGGTCGAACGCCAGGTGGCGGCGGGCATCGATGGGCTGGTGCCCTGCGGCTCCACCGGCGAATCGGCCACGCTCTCCCACGACGAGCACCAGCGCGTGGTCGAGATCGTCGTCGAGGCGGCCGCGGGGCGTGTCCCGGTGGTGGCGGGCACCGGCTCGAACAACACCGCTGAGGCCATCGAGTTGACGTGCCACGCGCGGGACGCGGGCGCCGCCGCGGCGCTCCTGATCTCCCCCTACTACAACAAGCCCACCCAGCCGGGGCTGGTGGCGCATTACCGTGCGGTCGCCGACGAAAGCGGGTTGCCGCTGCTCGTCTACAACATCCCCGGCCGCACGGCGTCGAACGTGCTGCCCGAGACGCTCGCGCAGTTGGCGGAGCACCCGAAGATCGTGGGCGTGAAGGAGGCGTCGGGGAATCTCGACCAGATGGCGGAGGTGATCCGCCGCTGTCCCGACGATTTTGCGGTGCTCTCGGGCGACGACTCGCTGACCCTGCCGCTGCTGGCGCTCGGCGGCCGCGGCGTGATCTCGACTTCGTCGAACGTGGTTCCGCGCGAAATGGGCGAGTTGGTCTCGGCCTTCCGCGCGGGCGACGAAACCCGGGCCAGAGAGATCCACTACCGGTTGATGCCCCTCTTCGAGGTGCTCTTCGTTGAAACCAACCCGATCCCGGTGAAGGCAGCGCTGGCGCTTCTTGGGGTTGTCGGACCGGAGATCCGGCTGCCGCTGCTGCCGCTCTCGGAGCCCTGTGTGCCGGCCCTGCGGGCCGTCCTTACGGACCTGGGGGTGCTGTGATGGCGACCGAAGTCTCCGGCGTCGCGGTGGTGGGAGCGCTCGGGCGCATGGGCGAACGCGTGCGCGAAGCGCTCGCTGGCGAACCGAGCCTGCAACTCGCGGCGGCGCTCGAAGCCCCGGGGCACCCGGCGCTGGGAAGCGAAGTCGGCGCCGGCGTCCGCCTCGGCGACGACCCCAAAGCCGCTTTTGCCGGAAGCAGGGTCGCCATCGACTTCTCGGTGCCAGAGGCCACGCTCGCAAACCTGCGCGTCGCCGCCGAGAGCGGCGTGGCCTATGTCACCGGGACCACCGGCTTCGATCCAAAGCAGTGGGGCGAAGTCCGCGAACTCTCCCTGCGCACCGCGGTGCTCCACGCGCCGAACTTCTCGCTCTCGGTGAACCTGTTGGTGCGACTCACCGCCGAGGCCGCTCGCGTGCTGGGGCCCGACTTCGACGCCGAGATCGTCGAGATCCACCACGCCGCCAAGCGCGACGCCCCGAGCGGCACCGCGCTGCGCCTGGCCGAGGCGGTGGCCAGCGCACGGGGCCAAGAACTGGCGGAGCACCTGGTGCTGGAGCGAGCGGGGGAGACCGGCGCGCGGCCGCCCGGCGCCATCGGGGTCCAAGCGCTGCGCGGCGGCGACAACCCCGGCGAGCACAGCGTCTACTTCGTCGGCCAGGGCGAGCGCATCGAGTTGATCCACCGCTCGCAGACGCGCGACCACTTCGCCAAGGGCGCGGTGCGCGCCGCCGCTTGGTTGGTCGGAAAGGGCCCGGGGCTCTACGCCATCGACGAGGTGCTCGGCTTCTAGCCCTTTCGGGGCCCTCTAAAGCTCGACCCCAGCCTCCCGCGCCGTCTCCAACGAAAACGGGCGCCGCGGTCTGGCCGCGACGCCCGTTGCTTCGTCAAACCCTGTCGGTTTGAACGGCGCAGCCTCTCGGGGCTAGCCGCAGGTCGTCTCGACAATCAGTCGCGCCACCGTGTAGGGGTCGATGTTCGAGCAGGGCCGACGATCTTCGAGATAGCCCTTGCCCTGCTCCTTGCACTGGAGCGGAATGCGGATCGAAGCACCGCGGTCCGACACGCCGTAGAAGAACTCCTTGAAGGAAGCCGTCTCGTGCTCGCCCGTCAGGCGATTCTCGAGGCCAGCGCCGTAGTTGGCGATGTGCAGTTCCACCTTCTTGCCGAGTTTCTCGCAGGCTTCGACGATCACGTCAAAACCGCCCGCCTCGCGCATGGCCTTCGTCGAGAAGTTGGTGTGACAGCCCGCGCCGTTCCAGTCGCCGGCCATCGGCTTCGGATCGAGCGAGATCACCACGCCGTATTTCTCGGCGATGCGATGGAGCAGGTAGCGCGCCACGGTCAGATGGTCGCCCACCTCGAGCAGACCCGAGGGACCGATCTGGAACTCCCACTGTCCGGGCATCACCTCGGCGTTGATGCCGGCCAGTTTGAGGCCCGCCCCCAGGCAGGCATCGATGTGATCGTCGGCGATCTCGCGTCCGAAGATGCGATCGGCACCGGCGCCGCAGTAGTAGGGGCCCTGGGGGCCCGGGAAGCCACCCTCCGGGAAGCCGGCCGGGTATCCCTCGAGGGTCATCATCGTGTATTCCTGCTCGATCCCGAACCACGGCTCTTCGTCCGCGTACTTCGCCGCGGTCTCGACCGCTGCGGCGCGGTTGTTCGAGTGGGAAGGCGTGCCGTCGGCGTTGTAAACCTCGCAGAGCACGAGCAGGCTATCGCCACCGCGCAGCGGATCGGGGCAGGTAAAGACGGGCTTCAGCACGCAGTCCGAAGAGTGTCCCTCGGCCTGTTCGGTGGAGGACCCGTCAAAGCCCCAGACCGGCGGCTCTTCGCCTTCGGCCAGGATCTTCGTCTTGGATCGCAGATCGGGGGTCGGCTGGATTCCGTCCAACCAGATGTATTCGGCCTTGATCGACATTCCTTGGTTTCCTTCTGTTGCTTCGGGCCCGATGACCCGGGTCTGCGGCTGGGTGCGATTGGCTGCGGCTGGCTGCGGCTGGCTCTTCGTAAGCTGACGGTGGCCTAAGCGAACGGGTCGCGGGCCCCGACGCTGTGTCGGAAGCCGCGTCTCGCTTCGCCCCGCCTATTGAAATTGAGTTCCGCCGTCTCGCTATGCTTCGCGACGGCGATGGACCGCGCTGCTAGAGCGCTTCCGGTCCCCTTTCCCCGGTGCGGATCCGCACCACTTCTTCCATCGGAAGCACGAAGATCTTACCGTCGCCGATGCGACCGGAATTTGCGGACTCGACGATGGCGTCGACCACCTTGTCGACCTGCGCGTCGTCGATCACGACCTCGAGCTTGATCTTCGGCAAGAAATCGACCACGTATTCCGCGCCCCGGTAGAGCTCGGTGTGTCCCTTTTGACGGCCGAAGCCCTTGACTTCGGTCACCGTCAGGCCCTGGACACCGACTTCGTGCAGGGCCTCCTTGACCTCATCGAGCTTGAAGGGCTTGATGATGGCTTCGACTTTCTTCATGTCGTTCCCTCCGCGGTGGCCGGCGGTTGCGCCGACCCTGGGCGGGATGCCCGTTGCGGCGACTCGATCTCCCTGCCGGAGAATCGAGCCGGCCTACCTTATCAGATCCCGCCCTTTCTGGGTGTTGGCGCTGCCGGCCCCCAGCAAGGCGCCTCCCTTCCCGGGAAGCGCCGCCTGCGGACAAAAGCTCCGGCAGCTCTTCTTCTAGAACGTCTACACAAAGCAATGACCGTGCCGACTTCAGCACGGGCCGGGGGCGGCTGAGTGGCGTCTGGGGTGCCCATGGCCCCCCGGCGTGCCGATTCATGCCCAAGCAGCGGGCACTTCCTGCCCGCTGGGCGGGCAATCTGGTGCGGCGGCTCCCGGGGGAGGCGGGCCATTTATCCCGGGTGTCGGGGCAAGAGCCCCCCACCGCGCTTCTCGTCATTCTCTGGTCGATCCCGGCCCGCCGGAACGAGTCTTGCAGTCTGGCCCGGGGTGTTGGAATCACCGAAGGCTGAGTTCCCCGGTCGAGTCGCGCAGGCGAGCGGACAGGTGGGCGCTGCGCCCACCCCTCGTAAAGCCCCCAACGAGTTCGACGACTTTCTCGCCCGCACAACGGCGAGCCGCGAAGCCCCCTATTCGCTGCGGGTCTGGCGCGAGCTGGCCGAGGCCTGGCGCATCACCCGGGCCCTCGAGAACTGCCAGGGCAACCGCTCGGCCGCCGCACGCGAGCTCGGCATCGGCCGCCGCACGCTCTACGCCAAGATGGAAAAGCTTGGCATCGACGCCCGCTGGAACGCCTAGCCGCGGGTTCGGCCGGCCTTCGCCGTTCGCGCGCGAGCGGGAGCCGACGAACGTTCAGCGCGGGCCGCGCCGACGCAGCACCAACCCCACCAGTCCAACCCCCAGAAGCAGTGCGGTGTTGGGTTCGGGAACCGGCGCGGGCTCGGTGGTGACGAGCAGGTTGCCCGCGGTGTAGAGCTCGAGGGCGCCCGTGAGCGGACCCAGCACCGTCACGTGGAAGGGATCCCCGCTGGTGTCGAAGGTCCCGTCCCCAAACGGAACACAGCCGGCCTAACCCGTCGTCGTACAGAAACTGATGCCGATGGTCGCATTGATCGTCAGGATTTCGCCGTTTCCCACCACCAAGCTACTCCCCGCGCGCAGGTCGATCGTCGGCACCTCCAGAAGCCCCGAAGGCAGGTGAAGCACCAGGTCGCCGGGCGCATTGAGCGTCGGGGCACTGGCACCCGAGGCTAAGACCAGCGTCGAAGCAGCCCGAGCGGGCGAAACCCCCACCCCATGGCAGAGGAGCAGCACGAAGCCCAGCGCCAGCCACTCTCCCGCGCGACCTCCGCACCGCATCCGCACCGCCTTTCCAGCCACGAGCACCCCGCCGGCTTGTCGAAATTCTCCATCAGAACGCGGAAAAAGAAAAGCCGTCGCGTGTCGCGGGCGCCCCGATGCGTTTTACGCTTCGAGACGGCTGGTACGCAACAACGACCGAACAGAAATGCGACCACCTGGCCCGACAGGTCTGACCAGCGGCTGGTCGCATCCAAAGTACCGGAGACGGTGTTTGCTGGCCGACGCGCGACCCGCACGGGCACGCCATCCTCTTCGACACCAACCAAAACGAAGAGGGCGAAAGTGCAGCCCGCGAGAGCGTCGACCTTGCGCTGCGCAACGCGGAGCGAGACCTGATCGATGCCGGCGCCAGCGATGCGTGCCTGGAGGCGTACCGGCAGAAGATCCTGGCCCCTTTTCTCACGGCGAACGCCTAGTGCCTTGATGAGATAACACCGAAGTCACACACGGGATCTCGGTGTCAGAAGCTCTTCGCGGATTTCGGTGACTTCCTTGGGACAGAAATGGGCCACGGCGAAAGCCCCAAAAGAAAACCCCCTCCCTGCTGTTGCCAGCAAGGAGGGGGCTTTGTCGAACCGGAGACTAGAGACGGGCTCTAGAACTCGTAGGTCATATCCACGAGGAACAGGAACTGGTCCTTGTACACCGTGTTGCCGGCGGCATTGTTGAACCAGTTGGTCCCGCCGATGCCGCGCTGCTTCGCCTCGTCATACCGGAACTCGCCGCGCAGCAGCAGGTTGTCGGTGACGTCGTGATCGACCGTGGCGGTGATCGCCCACTGCTTGGCGTCGTTCGTGCTGCGCTGGGTCTGCTCCACGTACTCGCCACGGAGCGCGAGGCCCGTGGTGTCGTTGAGCGCGTAGCGGCCCGCGACGGCGATCCCGTACTGGTCAATGGTGCTGGAATTCGCAGCCCCATTCTGTTCTTGGCTCACCCAGTCGAAGTTCGCCCACAGCGACAGGTTGTCGCTCGGGTCGGCGCTCACAACGACGTCAAGGATTGAACCCGTACCCTTCGCGCCGGCGGAGGTGGGGAGGTCAGTAACATCGCCCCAGT
>Ga0310122_10000646_pt1 | contig 22101 bp, 9 predicted proteins | sample CB6_Bottom_1051__FD_203503 | JGI IMG/M metagenome (GOLD analysis project Ga0310122, IMG submission 203503) | Marine microbial communities from Western Arctic Ocean, Canada - CB6_Bottom_1051 | ecosystem: Environmental > Aquatic > Marine > Oceanic | place: Canada: Western Arctic Ocean | collected...
TTCCTCGACATCTCCGTGCCAACAGGTCAACACATCTGGGAGGTGCAAGGTGTCGTTGGTTCGTTACAGAGTCTGTCGCGATCGTGCTTGTTGTTTTTGCTGGGGGATGCTCGCGATCTGATCTACTCGCCGGAAACGGGCGCGGTCGATTCGGGCACCGCCTTGACCGAAGCGCTACTCCAGTCGGGCCGCAGCGTGGTTCTCACCTCCAGTCTGGCTGCACTCCCGGTCCTGGACGACTTCGATCGGATCTGGGTTCAACTCGGGATGTTCCCCAACAACCATACCCTCACGGCGCAGGAGGGAGATTCACTCGATTCTTATCTCTCCAACGGGATCGGCGGAGACGCTCTCTACCTCGAGGGGGGAGACACCTGGTTCTTCGACCCACAGACCTCGGTACACTCACGTTTCGGAATCACCGCTCTGGCTGATGGTTCTTCCGTCGACAATCTGGGACTGGTGGTCGGATTTTCGGCCACAGGGTGTGATCTCTCGGGGTTGAACTTCGATTACTCTCCAGATGAAAACACCTGGATCGATCGTCTTGCTGCCAATGTCGGGTCCTCGGTGGTGCAATCCAACAACTCTCCCTCGTACGACGTGGCGGTGCATCGTAATGCCGCCTTTTTCAAGACCTTTGGAGCTTCCTATGAGATGGGTGGTTTGATCGAAGGGACTTCGACCAGACTGGAACTGATCGAGGCGCTCGTTCAATGTCTCGGTGACATCCTGATTCCTCCTTCAGATCTTGTCTGCGCTGTTTCGGGCACTTCGGTAGCTGTCTCCTGGACCATCTCCGGTGGTTGGGATGTGATCGAGGTTTCCCTCGACGGTGCCACTCCGGTGGTGCTCGAGGGATCTGCAACCTCCACGACTTTCACCGGACTCGAGACGGGAGCTCATATCGTCGAGGTGATCTCGATCCAGGGCACCGAATCATCGGTCGGGATCGCCTGTTCTTTCGGGATTTCTCCGCTTTCGCCTTCGGAGTTACTGTGCCAGCAACAAGGCGCGAACGTTCAACTCTCATGGACCAACGGAGAGAGTTATGAAGAGGTCGAGATTCTCAGGGATGGGTTTCTTCTCGACACGCTCGTGGGAACTGCAACGGACTACCTCGATATCGCTCCGCAGGTGGGGCCACACCAGTATTTTGTTCAGGGAACGGTGGGCGGATTCGATAGCATTCCGGCGATCTGTGGGCTGCTGATTGGACCGATACCGGTCAACTCGCTCAGTTGCAGTCTCAACGGAAGTGTTGTCACTCTTTCCTGGGTCAATGCAGACACCTACGACTCCATCGAGGTGCTGCGTGACGGAATTCTGATCGGCTCCGTTGATGCCAACACCACCACCTTCACTGACACTCCGGGAGCCGGCAGTCATCAATGGGCGGTTCGCGCCATCTCTCAGGGGATCTCCTCGCCTGCAGAGGTCTGTTCCTTGGTGGTACTTCCTGCAGCTCCTTCGGAATTGATCTGTTTGGCCACGGGACCGGAGGTCTCGTTGCAATGGACAAACGCAGCGGGCTATGACCAGGTCATCGTGAGTCGCGACGGTGTTCAGATCGCCATCCTCTCGGGCACCACGACCAGCCATCTCGATGTCCCCGGTCCGGGGCTGTTCCTCTACGAGATTGCAGGGGCCAGTGGTGTGGCTGTGAGTGAGACGATCAGTTGTAGCCTGTCCGTGTTCCCTCAACCGGTGACGGATCTCCAGTGTCTCCAGACCGGTGGCACCGTGATTCTCTCCTGGATCGAAGAGTCGGGTATCGACGCCGTCGAGATTCGTAGAGATGGTCTTCTGGTCGCTACGGTACCGGCAGGAAATGGTTTTTTCATCGATACCAGCGCAGCCGTCGGACTTCGTGAATACCTGGTTCGAGCGGTGGCAGGGGCGCTCACTTCAGCGGATGTCTCCTGCGAGGTCATCGTTCCACCTGGCAGCGTGACCCAGCTGACGTGCCAGAGTTCGGAGCCGGAGACCGTTTCCATGAACTGGAACTCACCTGCGGGAGCGACAACGGTGAGAATCGAACGAGGTGGCGTTGTGATAGCCCAGTTACCGGCATCGGCCACCAATTTCACCGACAATCCAGCCCCGGTGGGGATTCAGGTCTATCTCTTCATTCCCTCCGTGGCAGGTGTCGATGGAGCAACCAACACCTGTGCTGTCGATGTTCAACCGTCGGTTCCGCCCCCGGTCGCAAGTTTTTCTGCTTCCTCCAGTTCCGGTGTTGCTCCGCTGACGGTTGAGTTCACGGATACTTCCACGGGTATTTTCAGCACATGGATCTGGCAGTTCGGCGACGGATTCTCCTCGTCGTTACAAAACCCATCCCACACCTATTCGGATCCAGGCAGCTTCGTGGTGCTGCTGACCGTTTCGGGTCCCGGAGGGGCAGATTCGTTCGGAATGACGATAGAGGTGTCGGCGTTTTCCTCACCATTCGTCCGCGGAGATGGAAACGGGGACGGTGTTATCGACATCTCGGACCCGATCCAGACGCTGGAGTACCTGTTCGGATCGGGTCAGTCCGATTGTCTTGCTGCCATCGATTTCGACGATGGAGGAGAACTGGACATCTCGGATGCGATCGCCCAGTTGGACTTCATCTTCAGTTCCGGGCCGCCACCGGCGGCGCCCTTTCCTGACTGTGGCGTGGATCCGACCCCTGACAGTCTGGGCTGCGTCACGACATCGAATTGTCCCTGAGTGCGCTCATCGACGTGTCGAACTCTAGACGACGATGATTTCATCAACACCCAAGGCTATCGGGCGTCGGATCGAGACCGGAATCGGGGAAGGGTGGCGGTGGTGGATCACCACCGCCGAACAGATATTGCAGCACTCTCACCGCATCGGCGATGTTGATCGCCCCCGAGTCGTTACAATCGGCCGAGTCTTCACAGGAAATGGCAGCCGATGCGAACAGATACGAGAGGATGCTCACCGCGTCAGCGATCGATATCGTCTTGTCGTTTCCGGCATCACAGCGGATGAAGGCTGGAGGACCCTGTAGGGCACAACTGGTGATCTCAGAATCGGTCCCTGAACGGGTGGCGAAGACCTCGTAATTTCCCAGTTGGCCGGCAAGCGGTGCCGTGTCCGAGTACGTCGTCTGAGTTCCGGGCAAGGTTGCCAGCAGGATTCCGTTGCGAACGATCGCCAGACTGTCGTAGTCGGGATCGTTATTGACCCACTCCAGATCCACTTCATTTGCCATCAAGATGCAACTGAGGTCGCTGACTGGTTGCGGTTGCTCGACCAGATCGATGTCCAAAATCTGATCAAAGAGGATGTTGACGTTCGTTTCGATGTGGCTCGGGAACCCGCTTCCAGGGGGTGCTGCGAAGGACACGTCCCAGATCCCCGGCGCAATCGCGAGAGAATAAACTCCGAGCGCATCGGTCGATGTTGTTCCCCATGGTGGTGTGTTGCCAGTGACGGGGTGCAGGATCTGTACCGTGGCTCCCTCAAGGAGTACTGCCATGGCGGACACCGTGCCGGACAGGGTGACTCCCGCAGGCAGGGGCAGATCTCCCAGGTCGGTGTTGCTCAGGACCTGGATCTGTTCGAGGAGAAACGGGCCGAGCCCTGTGGCAGGGGAGGGAACGAGCACCAGGTCGTAGATGTCTGGAGCGACGGCGACGGAGAAGTTTCCATCGGGACCTCCGTTTTCGTGGATTGTTGGATAACTGGCGCCGGTGGCGCTGATCAACAACTCGACATCGACGAACGGGATCGGGGTGCCGGCAGAATCGGTGCAGCGTCCAGAGAGGAGCACTGCATCGGGCAGCACGATGGTACCCAGGTCGATGGGTGGGCCTGGAGTGACTTCCACCTGGACCAGTTGAGGTTGTCTCACGGGTCCAGTCGGGGGTGGATCGACCTCAACATTCATCGATCCAGTTGGCAACAGGATGTCGAACAGACCTGCTGGTGTCGTAACGTCGTTATTGAGATAGATGGCGATCCCTGTCGCTGCATACTCTGCGTCGAGATTGGCATCGGCGATCTCCTCACCAGCAGAACCGACCACCTCACCGATGACGTGATATCCCAGATGCATGACGATCATGCCAAGATCGAGGTCCTTCCCGACAACCAGTTCGAGAAATGCATGGGGCACCCACTCGTCATTACCTGTGAAGGTGACCTGCCTGTGCACTACATCCCAGGTTCCTTCCGGAACCAGGACCGAAAAATTGCCATTCGCATCAGTGTTGTCATCGTTCAGATCTGTCTCAATACCCTGGGCATCATAGATGTTCATGTCGATTCCTGGCACTGGAACTCCGTCCTTATCGACCACCGTTCCCGTCAGGGTATGGGCCAATTCCATGACGTTGGTGCCGACATCGGTGTCTCCGAACAAAAACACTCCATCCACCTCGAGCGGGAATACCGTTGGGAAAGGGGAGGACATCCGGTAGACGAATCGATACTCATCCACCAGTGCGGGGATGGTCAGGCAAAAAGTTCCATCCGGTTGGGTAAAGTCCCCGGTCAGATCGAGCCAACCGGTGCTGTTGCCCCGGATGTCGATGTCGATGGGAAAGAGCGGGTTTCCGAGCGTGTTCTCGACCAGACCGGTGATGATCCAGCCGCTTCCGATGTTGATGGTACCCACGTCGAGATCCCCATCGAGGTCGAGCGCCAACTCGACCGATAGGAACCCTGGTGGTGGATTGATCTCGAGGGTGTATGTCCCGTTCGGGATGGTCGTGGTGATGAGCATCGAGAAGGAACCGTTGGTATCGGTAGTATCCCCCGTGACCGGGATCTCGGTCGCAGGAGTGGCGGGTTCGAAGAGATCGAGATCTGCACCCTGGATCGGCCCTCCGGCCGAATCGAGGATGATGCCGCTGATCACCCAGTTCTGAGCGACAACGGGTGCCGGAACCAGCAGCAACAGATATGCCAGTAGATGGACAACAGCAGCGTTGCAAGATCGGCAGACGGGCATGCGAGAACCTCTTCGTTGCTTGTATCCGCCCCCTGTTCGATTATCTCGTCGACTCCAGCCTTGTAAAGCCATGAATAATGTAAAGTGGTAGTATAGTCTTGTTAGTCAACCCGGGAGATCCCTCTCCTGCAAACTATTCCTGCGGTAGACTCAAGTTAGCCCTAGATAGGACGAAAATGGACCGCCTTCGGACGGTATATCTCCTGTATTTCGCCTCGGCGACGTTGCTGGTGTTGCTGATGACCCCGGCAGCGGCTTGTTCTGATCCTCCCCAGGGCTACTACGATTCGACCATCGGACTGCTCGGAGAGGACCTGAGGTTGGCTCTCCACGAGATCATCGATGACCACACGCGATTTCCCTACACCAGTTCCGCCACCGACACCTGGGACATCCTCGGAATTATCGAAGAAGACCCGGTCAACGCGGCCAACGTCATCACCTTCTACCGCAACACCTCTGTGTCCTGGTTCGATCAGAACACCACGGATGGTTGGAACCGAGAGCATACATGGCCATCCTCTTATGGTTTCACCAATGATGGTAGCTGTAACTATCCTTACTCCGATGTCCATCAGTTGCGAGCCGCCAGTCCCTCCTACAACTCTGCGCGCAGCAATCGTCCTTACGACTGGTGCACATCTTCATCCGGCTGCGAAGTCTGGCCGGCAGAGGGAACTCCGTTTTCAAATCTCTCTTCCGGTTTCGGAAGCGCAGGTTCGTGGGAGGTGTGGGAAGATCGTCGTGGAGATGCGGCCCGTGCCATCTTCTACATGGAGACACGTTACGAGGGAGGAACCCATGGCGTCACAGGTTGTGCCGAACCGGACCTGAGAGTGACCGATGATCGCGCACTCATCGTTTCCGATGTTACACAAAACCTGAGCGTCGCATATATGGGATTGCGTTCGGTGTTGCTCGAATGGCATCTCGAGGATCCGGTGAGTGTTACCGAACAGCAACGCAATGATTCTGTATTCAGTTTCCAGGGCAACCGGAATCCCTATGTCGATCATCCAGAGTTCGTGTGTCTCATCTGGGTGTGCCCAACATCCGATACGACACCGCCGGCAGTTCCCACTGGGATTTCAGCGGTGGCCGGGGAGTGTCAGGTCTCACTCGACTGGAACGACAATTTCGAGAGCGATCTCGCCAGTTATTCCGTCTACCGCTCCACTGACCAGGCCGGTCCATACAGCCTGATCTCGATCACCTCGGCGCTGAGTGCCTACATCGACACCGATGTCGATGGGGCGGTTCAGTACCACTATCAGATCACTGCCACCGATATCTCCGGAAATGAGAGTCTCGCCTCTGGCTCGGTTTCGGCGATTCCCATCACAGGGCCAGGATGCGGTGCGCCGCCACCTGATCCGGGGGCCGTGAACATCATCATCTCGGAGTTGATGCCGAACCCTCTTCTCGTCACAGATGCAGCAGGTGAATGGTTCGAAATCTTCAACCGTGGAACTGCTGGAGTCGATCTCGATGGCTGGACGATTCGCGACGATGATATCGATCTTCATATCATCGATGCCGCCGGTGGTCTGGTGATCCAGCCCAACGAATTCCTGGTGCTGGCGCGTGACGGAGACCAGGCCAGTAACGGAGGCGTTGTGGCGGATTACGTCTACGGAGGAAGTTTCATCCTTGCCAACAGTATCGATGAAGTGGTGTTGCTCGATCTCGACCAACTGGAGCATACCCGGATCAATTACTCCGCTGCGACGTTCCCCTACCAGAGTGGGGTCTCCGCAGAGATCAGCGACCTGCTCGCACCCGATGCTGCAGATCCCCTCATCTGGGTCAGCGCTACTACCCCGTACGGGCTGGGAGATCTCGGTTCTCCCGGAGATGAAGGCTCGGCTCCTCTTCCACCTCCCCCGAGTGCTGATTCCTTTATCCGGGGAGATGCCAATCAGGATCTTACGATCGATATCAGCGATCCGATCCTGGTACTCGATTATCTGTTCGGATCTTTGTCAGTGCTTCCCTGTCAGGACGCTGCCGATGGCAATGATGACGGCGATCTCAACATCGCCGATGCGGTCGGTATCCTGCAGTATCTTTTCAATGATGCCGGGCCTCTGCCGGCTCCGTTTCCCGACCAGGGACCAGATCCGACCAGCGACTCCCTCGGCTGCTGAGAAGTAGCAAGACCGCCACCATCAGCACGAGCATCGACGGAGATCGAAGTTTTATCGCATCCGATTGTCCTGGGCCAAGGATCGCTTGCCATCGACGAGGAGTTCCTGTGGCGGGAAGGACCCCGGCATCGATGGAGCGACCCTGTCGCCACCAGCAACCAGCAATTTCAGCTGGTTGTGGAATCGGCGCGATCAACCAGCCGGTTCCGGGAACCGCCTGTGCCTGGAGGATCACCGGCTGCTGGCCGATCCTTCCCATCGTGATCTCGACCGACAGGGGATCTTCATCTCGACGTTCCAGAGCCAGTTGATGGTCTCCGTCATGGTTCTGTACCAGGAAGCCTCTTCGTCTGGATTCCTTGCGCCGATCAGCACAACTGGCGATCAACTGCGACAGATGGGCGATGACCTCCGGGGCGCTGCGCGAGAGACTGAACTCGTCTAGACCCGAATACCAGACAACACTGGTACCATCGCCGATGGATCGGATTGCCAGAAGAGGGGCACCCTGACCATCGACCCAGAGATACTTGCTATCAGCGGTGAGGGAGCCGGGCTCGACCGAAATCCTGCGCAGTGGAACTGGTGGGCGAGTCGGACCTGCATCGAGAAACTCATCGAGGCTCGCGATCAGTACCGGGGATCGAACGGGTTGCCAGCCTTGCTCGGGTGGCTTCACCACCTCTTGCAACAACGCTCGTGCCTGTTGCGGGTTCCGCGCTCTGTGCAGGGAACCTTCGGCAGTCCTGCGGAGTATTTCGACGGCATCAGTATCGATGATTTCTCCGACCAGCAGGATATGAAAGTCGATCTGCATCTGTTTCAGTGAAGTTCCGATCGCTTCCCAGTCGTCAGGAGTAGTGCGACCGTCGGTGATGACGACCAGAGATTTTCCTCCGTCACCCTTGTTGAGCGCCTCCCGGCAGAAGCGCAGTGCTGATCCCAGATCCGTTCCTCCACCGGTGGTGATCTGCTCGCCGATTTGCTCGAGTAGCGTACGGTCTAGCCTGGTGCCGGGAGCAAGGATCCAGTGGGGCTGGTCGCGGAATCCTGCGATGCCCCAGCGAGATGAACTCGGGCTTCCTTCGAGAATCGAGAAGGTCCCCGCCAGCAAGGTCGAGGCTGCTTCGCCGGTGAGGCTTCCGGAGAGATCGAGTAGCAGGATGCCGAGATCCTGGCCCGGAGGTTGCGGCGGAGGGGGGATCTCTGTCGGCAGGATCGTGGCGAGTCGTTGACGGGTTCCTTCGTCTTCACAGAATGGATCCGCGGGCAAGGCGATGAAGGTTCCCCCGCGCCTGATCCAGTCTTTCAGGGTGTTGGCCGTGTTCTCATCGATGGCCACGGAGTTCCATACGATCACCGACCCCGCCGCTGGCCGGGGGAACTGACCGACAGAGAGATCATGCGAAAATGCCGGTGGCGGAAGCAGGTTTTCTGCAGCGGATCCCTTCTCACTCCATAGTGCTGCAGGAATCGGTTCTTCAACGATGAGGGTCGCTGCACCACCTTGCTTTCCTTCGATCAACCAGGCACCCGGAACGATCGGATTCCAGGCCGAGGGAACTTCGAGATGCTCCCCTGTTGGCGAGATCGTCCGCAACGAATCCACGGTCTCGTTTCCGGCGATGATGACACGTTGCCCCGAGCGAACTCGTGGCGGTACCACCTTCCAGGGTGGATCGTTTCCCTTCTTCAGTTCGATTTCGATTCCGCGAGAACGAATTCGCCGCTGAAGTGCTGGTGATGGAGGAGCGACGGAACTGAGACACTCGATCACCGTTCCGGGTGATTCTCCTGCACTGAATTTTTCAAGGTCGATCTTGTCAGCAGTCGCTTTCGCAGTGGAGGGAATCTGGCCGACGAGAATTGCCAGCAAGATACAAAAGCCGGGCAGCCTGCCGTGAGGACCAAGCAACAACGGCGCAAGAATGGCGACCAGTAGCGCCAGGATGAGTGAAAGGTGCAGTCCCGAACGCACCAGCATGGTAGTTGGAGGTCCTTGGGCTGACGCCGGAGTCAATTCTTCGATGAGGCGACCGAGCAGTACCGGCCAGTCCGATCTCCGGGCGAGATCTCCGCTGCCGGGTAGGAATCCCCACAGGAATCCATCGTCGTTTCTCGAGAGCAGGGATCGACCTTCCTCATCGATCAGGATCGGGTCTCCCGGAGCCTCCGCGGCTCGAAGGACCGTCCAGTAACGCGGATGGAGACCATCGAGCAGCGCCGGTTGCGTGCTGGGGATTGTGATTCGAGGCAGGATCCGGTCTCCCTCTGAAGATGGAAACAGGATCGACGGTAGCGGTGAATCAGCTTGCTGTTGCCGAGCGATGACGACATCGGGATGGGAGTTGGAGAGTTCGATTCGGTGGGCTTTTTTCAGCACTGCAAGTGCATCGGCGACTTCCCTCAGGTCACTGAGGTCCGATACGATCGGTGTGCTGTTTCGGGCCGGAGAGATCAATCTCCTGCTGAGAGTGCCAACGCTCACCGTGATGGGAATTCCCGGTGCCAGATCGTCCACTTCGATGACCGCCTCACCTCGATCGGAGAGAAGGAAATTGCGTGGCTCCTGTTCAGAGATCTCGAGGTGGCCCTCAGAAGCATTGGCGACTCGGATGTCGATGCGAATCGATCCATCGATGACACGACGCAGTGCGATCGAGGGATTCTCGTCGGGGATAACACGCGGACCCGAGGCGATGACGATCAGCGCCAATGCCAGCAGCAGAGGCATCCAGGGCCGTTCGCTCCGAGGTTCTCTAATCGCTCGATGCCACAAGATAGTGCTCGCCACGCTGCGCCGACGCGCAACTCGAGGGCGCCATAGTGGCAGCAAGATCCACAACAATCCCAGCAGCACCATCAACAGCAGCAACTCGGGATGGGCCAGTTCGAGCATCATCCCGACAGCACCTTGAGCGGACCTCCACGCTGCATCAGGGGGCGAAAGAACTGGTCTTGCGTGGCCAGGGCATCGATTCGAACGTGATATCCCCCTCTTTCTCGAAGCCAGCGGCGTAACTCTTGTTCACGCCGCATGAACTCAGCGCGGTATTTTCGGATGGCGCCGCGATCGATGATCCCTGTGAAGGTGGGTTCGCCGATCGCTTCCAGTTGAACGGCGCCCCACGACCCAGGGGAGATCTCCTCGGGCAGTAGCGGAGCGATCCAGATCGGTTCGCCGAGGCGAGCGAGTCCGTTCAGTTGTGTTTCAATGTCATCGATCACGAGCCGATCGCTGATCACCACAACGCGACCCCGTCCCCCGGGAGGGGGCTCGATGGTGCGTAATGGCTTGCCGAGAGATTGCCGCTGCCGATCACCGGGGCTCCTGGTCGGGATCGAGGTGAGGACTCGATCCCCATCGATGATCCATTCGCGCCATGGATCACGATTCGATCGTGCCACCAACTGGAGCAGTTCTCTCAGCCACTGAACCGCTCGGCCTCGCCCGCCGAATTGCATCGATGGTCCGCCATCGATGATCACGGTCATTGGTTCGGATGAATCGTCGCGGTAACGTCGTGTCCATCGTTGACGAAAGCGCAGGAAGATACGCAGGTCGAGACGTGCCAGTTCATCGCCGGGGCACCAGCGGTCATGGCCATCGAACTCTCCGCTTCCTGCGCTGCGTGAGCCCCGTCCTGTTCCCGGTGCCCGACCATGGATGGCTCCCCGCCAGTGTAAGCGAGCAGCGATCCGTTCGATGAACCGGGAGGAGGGGGTGACGGCGGAGTTCATGGCGTTCTCCAGGTCTCGATCACGCCCCAGGGCCGAGCGATCTTGACTCGATTCCCTTCGACTCGCGGAGGCGGTTGTACCCAGTGGACCGGTCGAAAATTGCCCTCCGACGGAGCATCGGTCAGGGCTCTGTGGGCTGTTCCGGTCTCATCGAGTTGCCATAGCCGATCTGCCAGCAGTAACACGTGATCTCCCCAGCGTCCGAGAGCCGCCACACGCAACTGAGGTCGATCGCGCTCATCGGGCAGCGGTGGTGCAGAGATTTGCCGGACCGTTTCCCCGTCGAAATGTGCCAGCCACGTCTTTCCTTGCTGCTGGCCGAGAATGATGGTTCCACTGCCAGTCGAGACGAGTTGGTAACCGCCGATCTTCGGTAAGGTATGGACTCTCTCTCGGGTCACCAGAGTGCCACCGAGAGCATCGAGCAGGATCAACTGCCCATCGTCGTCGAGTGTGCCCCCGGCGAACCCCGTGCCCTCCAGTAGCCCGCCAGTAACTCCCTCGACGCGCTGGGCATCGATGATGAGTGGATCACGCGCCAGCAACAAGAAGCGTGGAGTACTCCGGTCGTCGATGATCTCGATCAGACGAGGTGTCACCGCATCGGCCCAGGGGAGTTCCGGTCGAAGCGTAGGAGCCGGCAGCGGCGCGAACCCTCCAACTCCCGGCAGCGGCGGTTGCAGCAACTGTTTCCACCACAGCGCCCGCGCTGCACCTTGCTCGAAGTATCCGACCAGACCGGAGTCTGTGACGACTACCCGGTCGCCATACCCTGCCGTCAGCAGCAACCGTTCTGCTGCAGGCAGTAGTGGTTGCGGTGCATCGATACTCTCGACCAGAGGATGGGAGGCGCTCGGCCGGATCCCATGGCGACGGGTGCCCTCCAGGATGAGACCCGTGGGCGGCAGTGGGGCCGAGGCGGTCACGTTACGGTGGGAGGGAGTTCGTCCCATCGGCATGGATGTCGCTGTCACGGAAGGGGCCAGCCGAGTGAAGAAACCGGACACGCCAGCGACATCCACCCACCACGCGTCGTCTCCGAAAGGTCGAAAATCGATCCACCGGTTGAGTGAGGGATCGCGTGCTCGTATGGCGGCCGCCTCGCCAAAGGACTGCATCGCGGCAGCCATCCGTGGCGGCTCGGATGCCACGAGTAGCAGATTCTTGCGGTCGGGGATTCCAAAGATCCTGGCCAGGATCGAGTCTCTGGGCAGTCCATCGTCACCGGTCAAGGAGCCACCGTCACTGGATACCAGTTGTAGTAGCACTCGCGCTCGTGTCCCTGCCTTCTCGACCACCTGCAGTGAACGACCATCACCTTGCAGCCACACATCGTCTGCGATTCGCAGTCGAACTCCGGCGGCTGCATCATCCACGCCGTCGAAAACTCCGGTGGGATGCCATCGATGCAGGAAATAGACCTCATCGATGGGGGGTTGTCCGGGACGTCGGACCGGTTCCCCATCGACACTACCGAGCAACGCTCCGGGTGTCCCCGGTTGCGGCGAGGGAAGCAGATCGAGGGGATCCGTCGCTGGAGAATCCAGTTGCTGTTTCCATCGCGCTTCGACACCCGGTAGCCATCCGATGGCGACCTCGCAGTCAGGACAGATGCGCGCGGCTCGGTGGATCCAATCCGGGTTATGCCCCAGCCGACCGGCCTGGAACCACAGATTCGCCTCGATCGGAGTCCCTTCGAAAGCGCGCAGCGCCGCCGCCTGAGCAAGGGTCGCATCGTTTCCTGCGATGGAACGGCGCAATTGCTCCTCGATGCTCTCGGGCAGACGATCGGGACCGAGCCAGCCTGGTTTCTGGTGATCGAGGATCAGACGGGTGCTCACATCCTGACGCGTCCTGCCACCGCCGCCCATGCGCCAGAGGGCCACCGCCCGACGAGCTGCCGGCTCGTCGTTGGCATCGAGTCGTTCGAGGGCCACTCTCAGATTTGGCAATTGCTCCGGTCGGAACGGATTCGACAGCAACATCGCCTCGATGCCCATCGAGGCGCGCCAACGAGCTCCTGACTCCGACTCATCGTCGATCAAGGATTGGGTTCCCCAGCGTTTTTCTCCCAGCAGTCGCGCCAGTTGCAGTCGCAGACGTCGGTCTTCGAGTTGTGCCCCTTTCCCGAGCAGTACCTGCACTCGGTGGTCGAGACCGCCGTGGATCGCCATCTCGAGGGCCGCATCGAGCTCTTCTCTGTGTTCGAGTACGGTACTTGCCCACTGCCACTGTGCCGATCTCTCGGCCAGCAATGTGATCGTCTCGGTCGTGATCTCATCGAGGATGGTCGGCGGGTTCGCTCCCTCGAACAGACTCAGACCGAGGCGGATTTCGGCGAAGGAGGAGGACTCCAACTCCTTCCCGGCAACGATGCGAGCCTTCTCGGGCCAGCCTCCGGCTAGCCACAGCCGTGCCAGTCGATGGCGGATGGCCGGCACGTCATCCACCTCGAGGGATGCCTCGAGGATCTCGACGGCGCGTTGCACCCATCCTTCTTCGATGGCGATGGTGACTGCTGCAGATAGGGTCGGTAGAGAGCGATTCTGAAGACCATTGGCGCCGATGGCATCGATCAGTTCCAGCATGCGTCCCTGGTCGTGGGCCCACAGAGAAGCCCGTTCCACGATCGCTTCGTCTCCGGGTGCCGAGGCGACTAGCGAGACGATCGCCTCCAGGGCGTCATCGGCACGGGCGTGCAGTCTTGTGACGGGGATCACTGTTACGAGAGCAATTAACAACCACGCCCCGGGGAACAACACGGAGACAGGGGGCAGCGCGTTGATGATCCTCATCCGAGATGCGCCACCGCCCGGTCCACTGCCGAGACGATCTGAGACGGTCCGAGGCCATTTAGTTCGCCCTCGAGCGAGATGACCAGCCGGTGACGGATCGCCTCGTGACGCCAGCGGCGCCAGTCTTCGTCCGCCATGTGGGTGCGCCCGGCTCGAAGAGCCTCGACCTTGCCACACAGGATCAACGCTTGCAGAGCACGCACACCTGCACCCAGTCGAACCCCTTCCTTCACCTCATCGGGGGCGCAAGGATCCGTCGGTCGTGTCGCTCCGACCCAGCGCGCTGCCCGTTCTATGACGGAATCGGCGACGATCACTCTTCGGACGGTGCGCTGCATCTGTGCAAAGTGTTGCGGATCGAGCAGTGAAGAGACCTCGGGATCCTGCTCCTGGGTCGTGACCGCGGCGATTCGTGCCAGAACATCCGACCCCGGGTCGGGCAGAGGAACCTCGAGCAGGAATCGATCGCGCTGCGCTTCAGGAAGAGGGTAGGTGCCCTCCATCTCGATGGGATTGCGAGTGGCGATGACGCTGAAAAGAGGATCGAGAGGGTGCCGGGTTCCGGAGATGGTGACGGTTCGTTCCTGCATCGCCTCGAGCAGCGCCGACTGGGTCCGAGGGGTGCCACGATTGATCTCGTCTGCGATGAGCAACTGTGTGAAGATGGGACCCGGGCGAAACTCGATTCGATCTCCCTCGGTTCCCGGCAGCAAGGTCTCTCCTCCGAGGATGTCAGCCGGCAACAGGTCCGGGGTGAACTGAATTCGACCGCGCGAGAGTCCGGAGACCTGAGCCAGACCCTCTGCCAGTTTCGTCTTGCCGGTTCCAGGCACGCCGACGAGCAACAGATGCCCTCCTGACAGCAGGGTGGCGCTGGCTGCAGCGACCGCATCGTGCTGGCCGAGGATCACTTCCTCGATGCAAGATCGAAGTTGTTGGTCCTGTTCGCGGAATCTCCGTGCCGAATCATCCACCACCGTCTCGCTCCCTCCCTCTTAGAAGGTTCCAGTAAAGGTCGATCACTTCGATCCAGCGTGGTTCCAGACGAGGATCATCCCGGACACGGTCCCACGAGGAGGAAGAATCGATTCGAGTCGCGGCTCTTCGCGCCGCTGGGGTGTCGCTATCGGTCACGATTCCACCATCGATGCGGATCTGTTCATCGAGTTCTTCTACCCCTGGGAGAGCCGGAGAAACCGGTTCCAGCTGCTGAGGGGAGTCGCTTCCTCCGCTGGCCAGATCGCCGGAAAGGGACCCGGAGCGACTGCCAGCAGTTGCGCCGAGTGCGATCGGTGCACCGCTGGCCTCGATGCCAGGGATCGGGATCGAGCCGCGATCTCCAGCAGGACGATCTGTAGCGATCCATCGTTCCAGCAGTTGGCGTCGCGGATCGGATTCCAGCAGTCGGCCCAGCGCAGTCTCCAGAGCCTTGCGATCACGGCCAAGCAGCACAGGGGGTGGTTGTGGTGGCACAGACCCTTGTCGCAGATGCTCGGTCAGTTGGGCGAGGTGTTTGCGACCGGCCAGGGCGAGGGCTGCATCTTCGCGACCACGTAGCAACTGGGCCGAGGTCGATTGATCGACCGCGAGCGAACTCTCATCGACCTGATCATCCGAGGAATCGGAAGTCGTGTCGATCCGGGCAAGTTGCGCTGAAGATCGGTCGGGAAGAGGATCTTGCAATGAACCGAGCAATATCGCGACCAGGGTCAAGGTGAGCGAAACCACAGGCGATGGGAAGGGAGCGAGCCGATGCAGAGCTGCGTGGCTCGGGAGAGGCAACTGGGCGCTGCGTGCTCGCAGTGATTCTCCCCAGGAATCCTCGTTTCGGTCGCGATGACAGTGAAGAATCGTCTCGACCAAGGCCGTGCTCTCCAGCGTCGAGTCCCAGATTCGAGGCCACAGGTTCCGAACCCTGAAACGCTGGTAGAGGGCACTGAGGAACGCCCCCACGACCAACAGGCCGATCGCGTTGAACAGCGCCGATTGATTTCCGGGGGTCATTTTCCACAGCAGGACAGAGACCGGCAGAGTGATCCACACTCCCGTCACGGCTCCCCTGAGGAAAGCGTGGCGTCGGATCCTCAGCCGTCCGGCGCGCAGGCGTGGATCAGAAGCGATCTGCTGCGACCATTGCCGGCCAGGATGATCATTTGTCATGGCGGTTTCGGGCACCGGGCTTCCTCCCGCAGGTCACATCGAAAGGGGACACTCACAGGATAGCCTGTCAATGCGCTCGAGGCACCGTCTCCCTTGACACCTGCTTGTGACGGGAGCAGGATCCTGACCAAGACGGGAGGACCGGAACCGGGTCGTCAGTACGAGTACAGCTGGGGGATACACTATGGCGGAACAGTTGAACCAGTACGCGCGTGTGCACGAAATCGTTCCGGTTGAGAGTTGGAGGAAGGACGGAGTTGAGGGCTGGCTTTTCCGTGATCGGGAGAATCAGACCATCTTCGTCGAGTCTTCCGAGTTGTTGGGTCAGCAACCTGCCACCGAGGCAAGTTAGGACGCAGTTCAAGCGTTCGCGGTGTTGAGATGTCGGGAGGCGCAAGCCTTCCATCTTCGAGATCCGGACCGGTTCCCCGTTTTCTTGATTTCTCTCTCTATCTAGAGCAAGAAAGTAGTGTGCGGAAGTTTCGCGGGGCGTAGCTCAGTTTGGCAGAGTGCCTGCTTTGGGAGCAGGAAGTCGGAGGTTCGAATCCTCTCGCCCCGATTGCTTTCCAGACAGGTTCAGATCGACAGTAGTCGAATAATGTCTGCGGCCCTCGTCCTTACCGGATGAGGGCCGCATTCTCCTGTGCAATCCACTGTACGGATAACATCTTCTCACCGTATCAAAGACAGACCGGCTCCTGTTCACAGGGCAAGGTCGAATCCAGATCGGGCCCACACTCACTGGTTGGCGCTGGAGGTTGTGGACCGCCGTTGAAGATGCTCTCGAGTAGGTAGATCGCATCACTGATATCAAGAAGACCGTCATCGTTGGAATCGAGGGCCAGTGCGCAGGGGGGCAACCCGACCCCGAATACTGTCATGACAACCTGGTAGGCATCCGAGATATCGATAGCCCCGTCATTATTACCATCTCCACGGATGAAGAAGACACTCTCACACACATCCGGAATTCCGTTGGAGTCGCTGTCGAGGGCTCCTGCGGCGATGTCACAGGCGTCCGGGATCCCGTTGGAGTCACAGTCGATGGTGTCATCGAAGCCCGGACACTGATCTTCCCCGTCACAGACGCCATCTCCATCCGAATCGTTTCCAGGGTCCTGTGGACAGGGATCTTCGCTCTCGCAGAGACCATCTCCATCCGCATCGTTTTCTGCATCGATGGGACATGGATCCACGTCACCGCAGAGACCATCTCCATCGATGTCGTTGTCGGGATCGAGCGGGCAAGAATCCACGTCACCGCAGATTCCATCGCCATCGGCGTCGTTGTCGGCATCGAATGGACAACTGTCCACGTCACCGCAGATTCCATCGCCATCGGCGTCGTTGTCGGCATCGAGCGGACAACTGTCGATGTCGCCGCAGATTCCATCGCCATCGATGTCGTTGTCGGGATCGAGCGGGCAAGAATCTACGTCACCGCAGATTCCATCGCCATCGAGGTCGTTGTCGGGGTCGAGCGGACAACTGTCGATATCACCGCAAATTCCATCGCCATCGGCGTCGTTGTCGGGGTCGAGCGGACAACTATCGACGTCGCCGCAGATTCCATCTGCATCGGCGTCGTTGTCGGGGTCGAGCGGACAGATGTCGACGTCACCGCAGATTCCATCGCCATCGATGTCGTTGTCGGGGTCGAGCGGACAACTGTCGACGTCACCGCAGATTCCATCGCCATCGAGGTCGTTGTCTGGATCGAGTGGACAGATGTCGACGTCACCGCAGATTCCATCGCCATCGATGTCGTTGTCGGCGTCGAGCGGGCAACTATCGACGTCGCCACAGATCCCGTCTCCATCGAGATCGTTGTCGGCATCGAGTGGGCAAATGTCGATGTCACCGCAGATCCCATCGCCATCGGCGTCGTTGTCGGGATCGAGCGGGCAAATGTCTACATCGCCACAGATGGTATCGCCATCGGCGTCGTTGTCGGGGTCGAGCGGACAGATGTCGACGTCGCCGCAGATCCCATCGCCATCGAGGTCGTTGTCGGGATCGAGCGGGCAACTATCGACGTCACCGCAGATTCCATCTGCATCGGCATCGTTGTCGGGATCGAGCGGGCAAGAATCTACGTCACCGCAGATTCCATCGCCATCGAGGTCGTTGTCGGGGTCGAGCGGGCAAATGTCGACATCACCGCAGATGCCATCACCATCGGCATCGTTGTCAGGATCGAGTGGGCAACTGTCGATGTCGCCACAGATTCCATCTGCATCGGCATCGTTGTCGGGATCGAGCGGACAACTGTCCACGTCGCCACAGATTCCATCGCCATCGAGGTCGTTATCGGGATCGAGCGGGCAACTGTCGACGTCACCGCAGATCCCATCGCCATCGAGGTCGTTGTCGGGATCGAGCGGGCAAGAATCTACGTCGCCGCAGATCCCATCGCCATCGAGGTCGTTGTCGGGATCGAGCGGGCAAATGTCGATATCACCGCAGATTCCATCGCCATCGAGGTCGTTGTCGGGATCGAGCGGGCAAATGTCTACATCGCCACAGATCCCATCGCCATCGGCGTCGTTGTCGGGATCGAGCGGGCAACTGTCGACGTCACCGCAGATCCCATCGCCATCGAGGTCGTTGTCGGCATCGAGCGGGCAACTGTCGACGTCACCGCAGATTCCATCGCCATCGGCATCATTATCTGGATCGAGCGGGCAGGCATCGATGTTGCCACAGATCCCATCGCCATCGGCATCATCGAGTGCATCTTCTGGACACGGATCGCATCCGTCTGGAGTGCCGTCCCCATCGGTATCCAGGGTGTCATCAAAACCGGGACAGATGTCAACGTCGTCACATACACCATCGTTGTCGGCATCGCCGATGAAAGCACAGGGTCCGGTGCCAGTTGTGAACAGGATGGAGAGATCTCCTGTACCGAAATCATTTTGCCAGCCACCAATTCTGATGACGTACTGAACAGCGCCGGTCACTTCCATCAGGATTTCTGAAGTGGAATTGGCACAAGTTGAGGAATCACCGCTGCAGGAGAGTTGAACCAGGGAAGTACAGGCTCCGGTGTAGATCACCATGTCCGTGTTGAAGGTGGTCAGATCACAGGTTGAAAAAATAGCAGTTCCAGAATTCGATGGAGTGAAGGTGAACCAGACATCTTTTCCCACGATATCGAGATTGCTCGGCAGACACTGCGTCGGGTCGAGGGGGTGCTGACCGGGGGGGCTGCTGCTGGCCTGCGTATTGTCGATCGGGTTGAGGCCGACGATGGCGACGGTGGCATCATGGCATTCGTCGTTGGTTCCATCTCCGCAGATTCCGTCTCCATTGGAATCATTGAAAGGATCTAGCGGACAGATATCACAGGCATCGGGGATCAGATCCCCGTCCGTATCGATGCCGTCGTCTCCTCCGGGACAGATATCGGATACGTCACAAACCCCGTCTCCGTCGCTATCGACCGAACCGAGTGGGTCGAGGGGACAGCCGTCGCAAGCATCGATGACACCGTCTCCATCGGCATCGCTCTGACAGGAGTCGTGTATCCCGTTGCCGTCACAATCATTGCCTGCCAGGTTGCATTCATCGGGAACTCCGTTGGAGTCGCAATCGGTGCTGGTTCCATTGGTGATATCCGTTTCATCGGGAACTCCGTTCTGGTTGCAATCCTGTCCAGAAGAGGGAGCCGTGATGCTGCCGGAGGCACCGAAGATATTGGTTGGAGAGTTGATTCCGCTGGTTCCAGCCCGATTGATCGACAGCACTCCATCGGTGGGGAGCAGGTTATAACTGACTTCGTCCGGCGAGCCGGAATAGACGACCAGATCCCCGGATATTTGAAGGAAGTTTGCGGGAAGAATGAAGTCGGGGGCTGGCGCACCAGGTAACTGTGAAAAAGCTACAGTGGCGATCAGGAACCTTCGGTTCTCGGTATTGACAGTCGGCAGGTCGCTGGGAAAGGTGAAAAAACTACCCGAGCTGGTGCTGAGGTTCATTCCTAACATATGGAAGCCCTGAGAATCACCATCGTCGACAAATTCGATGAACTGAATGGTTCCATCGAAGTTGCTGTAGAACTCCGAGAAGAGCCACTTGTGGTTATCTGCCCGCAGGGTCGTCGGACAGATGAAGATGCAACTCAGTACGAGAAAACTGAGGGACATGCTGGAGATCAGACGCTGCTGAACCCCGATTCTAAATTTGGTGAACATGCTTCAACACTCCCACTACTTTAAAGTCTTAGAAAAGATCTTTCGGTTCGACTCGGAGTCACCACTGGGCCGGGAAACACGGTGCTGGACCGATTACGGCCAGAAGTGCGCCCCTTAATGATAATGTTTCGATTAATAAATATATTAACAACAGATACAACTATCAGATTTGATTGTAGGGGATAACAGCCTAGAAAGCACATCGAGGTCGGGTCCGGAGCAGAAACCATCATGGATGACGGGGATCCAGACAGCACTTTTTCGTCAGAAGTAACGATTTGTCAATATTGACAGTTGTCGCTGAAGAAATCGCCGCAGTTGCAAAAACGGAATTTCCTCGGTGTCTGGCTCAACGAGAAGTTCCCTGGCCGCGAATCAGCGTGAAGGAGCCACTGCGATCGGCAGAGAATATCTCGAATTCACCATCGGGCCAGCGGACTTTGACCTCGACGGCTTCACCTTCGGAAATGTTCGAGGTTCCGATGACGAGAGCCGCTTCCATCGAGGACTGGAAGGAACTTTGCCTCAGGATAGGCATCGTTGTTTGCCATCCGTTTTGCTTGACGGTGACGATGGCACCGATTGCCTCCCTGTTCATTCCTGGTTGTTGGAGTCGAAGTTGCAGGGAGAGGGAGCGCTGGGAAGAGTTATTGCGGTACAGAAAAGGAGAGCCGTTGAGACTCGATGTCAGGACGTCCACGTCACCGTCTTTGTCGAGATCGGAGAACACCGCACATCTTCCTGCGTGTGCTGATCCTTCAGCGAGACCGCTGATGTGTTCGAACCGGATCGTTCCTGCCATTTTTCTGCCAAGCCAGTACTGGTCTTGCTGAAGATATCCTGGCGATGAAGCGACCTGATCGGCCTCGGGGTAGACATGTCCATTGGCCACAAAAATGTCGAGCACGCCATCGAGATCTAGATCCTGAACACCGACTCCCCAGCTGAGCATCGATCGACTTCCGGTGGCAAGTCCACGTCTGGAAGCTTCATCTTGAAAGGTTCCATCACCCTTGTTGAGATAGAGATTCAGGCTCTCTCGTTCGAAGTTGGTGACGACAAGGTCGAGTTTCTCGTCACCATCCAGATCTCCGATTCCGACACCCATTCCCGCCTGTTCCTGACCGTCCTCGTCGACACCGACCCCCGACAGTAGCCCGTTTTCTTGCCACAGTGCGACGGCGCTACGAGACCAGAGATGATTTGGACCCGAGTCGTTGGCGACGAAGATCTCGGGATGCGAATCTCCATGTAAATCGATGATGGCTACCGCCAGTGAGTATCCGGCATCGCAACGGCTGAAACCCCATTCCTTGGTAACGTCGCGAAAATGGAGGCCATCAAGATTCTCGAACACCAGATCGTGGAGAGGGGGTAGACCCCTTGGTCCGCACAGAACTTGCTGGTTCTCCCACAGGCACGACCACTCATCTCCGTGTGTCGGAGGAGATGAGAAGTCGTAGTCGAGGTACCGACAGATGTAGAGATCCAGATCTCCGTCGAGGTCCAGATCTCCGAAGGCAGCGCTGGAACACCAGCCGGAGGTCACGATTCCGGAGTCATCGACCGGATGGAACCGTCCATTCCTGTTCTCGAGAAGAACGCAACGGTCGATTCCGGTCAGCAGGAGATCGTCGTCTCCATCTCCATCGAGATCCGCTGCAGCGACTCCGGTACACCATGGTAGAGTTGGAATCCCCGCGGCATCTTTGATCACCTGATATTCCAGATCCCCCAGATGTTTCAAAAGAAGCGGTGGAAATCCGGGTTGGTTGGCCAGGAATCTGTCGCTGGTCGACCCGGAAGTGAGCAGGATCTCTTGCTGGCCATCTCCATCGACATCGAGCAATGCGATTCCGGTCGATTTCACGTCGACGATGCCCCGGGGAGGGACTTCTCCGCTTCTTTGCACGATGGTTCGAAACAGCTCCGATGGCTGCAGTTGGAGACTGGAATCCGATGGTGACCCTGGCTCAGGAACGTGACTGGTGCAGGCGGGAATCAAGGGAAGCAGCAGCACAACCAGAGCGGGAATCGTTGAATAGCGCAGCAGACCAGTGAGCGACGACAATTTCCCTCTTTCCGGCTCC
>Ga0310122_10000649_pt1 | contig 22037 bp, 17 predicted proteins | sample CB6_Bottom_1051__FD_203503 | JGI IMG/M metagenome (GOLD analysis project Ga0310122, IMG submission 203503) | Marine microbial communities from Western Arctic Ocean, Canada - CB6_Bottom_1051 | ecosystem: Environmental > Aquatic > Marine > Oceanic | place: Canada: Western Arctic Ocean | collected...
GGGATCTTCGAGCCGGGCGACGATGTGCTGGGCGGCTTGTTGTGGCGAAGCCGCAGCGATGCTGAAGCGGTAGTCCTTGTGCTCGCTGCCATGGAGATAACGAGGGTCATAGTGGCGCTGTAACAGGATCTTGGCCGCATCGACCGGTTGAGCGCCGCGCAGCAGCAGCTGCACCTCATCGACACCGCTGGAACCGAGCGGGTCGTAACATCGCAGTGATTCCAGTCGAGTGATGAGAGGCTCCCAACCCTCGTCGGTTCGGTATTCGTCGACCAGTAATCGGGCACGAGTGTCGAGATCCTGAACCAGTTCGATCCTTGGTGCTTGCTGCATCTGGTGCCATAAAAGTGACGGAATCTGTCGGTCCCCTACTTTGCGACTTTCGCCCTCGATGAGAACCCAGGGGGCATCGACTTCGAGTCGCTCTATGGCGTCAACCAACCGGCTCTCGAATGTCTTTTGCCTTGTCGGAGTCATGCCGACATCGCCGAGAATTGATGAGCGATGGCCGGCATAGGATTCGAGGTCGAGAACTCTTCCAGGGAACTCGGTACTGATTTCATGGAGCACACGAGTTTTTCCGGCACCGGTCAGGCCATCGAGAATCCACAGTTGCGGAATCTCGATCAGGTCGAGACGTTCCATTACCTGCTTGCGGTAGCTTCGGTAACCTCCGATGAGACGACGAGCAGAAATTTCATGATGGTTGAGAAACTGGACGACGTTGCCCGATCGATCGCCACCTCGGGCGCAACAGATAACGGGTTCTTGTTGTGGACCGATGTTGTCGAGAAGGGCCTGCAAGAATTCGCCGGATCGAGATTGCACCGCTTGCAGGGCCCAGTCGTTGGCGGAATCCTTGCCTTCGGTTCGATAGAGGGTGCCAACAACGGCACGCTCTCGATCTTCGAGCAACGGAACATTTCTGGCTCCTGGCAGGTGGTCCTGTTCGAACTCGATGGGAGATCGAACATCGATGATCTGGCAGTGACTGCCCAGTTGAGCCAGATCAATATCGCCGATCGGTTGCGACCCCGGCTGGAAGGTGCTTCGGTGCGGATTCGGGGTCTGCTGCGCCATTTCCCACTCCATCGTGTCTCTATCGGTCAATATTGTGCAATATTGCTCTCAAAGCACCAGAATACACCCCACAGGCGCAACCGGGAAACCTACCCGGGGTTAGAAATTCGAAAGCTGGAGAAATCCTTTCATGGTTGTCGACGATGAAGAACTGATGCGTCGCTTCCAGGGAGGTGATGAATCCGCTTACGAGATGCTGGTCGATCGAAACCTCGATTTCGTGATCCGACAGGCGCGTCGTTACATCCGTGATCTCGCAGGTGCCGAGGATGTCGCACAGGACGTTTTCTTTCGGGTGTGGAAATCGAAAGACCGGTTCCGGCACGCCAAGTCGTTCCGCGGTTGGTTGTCGACGATGACCTCGCGAATTGCACTGAATGAGATCCGGACCCGTATCCGAAAGCGGTGGAAGCCGCGATCTTCTCTCGGATCCGATGAGTTTGAATCGCCAGGAGTGGATTGGGTCGGCGGCTCGGAAAGATCGACGGATCCGGACGCAGAACTTTTGCGAGAGGAACGGATCGCGATGGTCAACGCGGCAATCGAAAAACTCGGTGAACCGGCAAGGCAGGTCATCTACCTGCATTACTTCGAGCAGTGGCCGGTGCCCCGGATTGCCGAGAATCTTGGATTGACAGTGGCTGCATTGAAATCAGTACTTTTCCGGGCCCGTAAGAAGATGTTGACCGACCTGGAGAAGTACATCGGTGCAGACAAAAAAGATTTGCCAGGTGATTGAGACAACGGAGGACGAATGCAAGATCACGACCTGAAACCAGATCCTGAAGATCGCCTCAGTTCGCTGCTCGAGGACGCAGCCGAGGCGGATCGTTCGCTGGTCAACGAAATCGACAGAGATCTCTTCATCGCTCGACTTCGTGGCAGGATTTCATCTTCGTCGAGAGGCCTCAGTGGTTTCCAGTTGGCCGCCGCAGCCCTGGTCCTGCTCGGGATCTTGGGCTGGGCCTTGCAGGATCAGTTTGATCGCAGTTCACCCAACCCCGATGTCATCGAAGATCCTGGGAGTAGCGTGCTGATGATGCTCGATGTGCTGGAGGTGCTGGCACCTCTGGAACCTTCCGTGATCGCCCGGCTCGATCCATCCCATTTCGATACCCTCGAGGGGTTCGATTCCGATATCGCCGCGCTTCCGCTCGAACTACTGGTTGCAGAGGAGCAGGAGAACTGATGGTCAGATTCCATATCTTTCTGTTGCTGATTTGTGCCTTGCTCATCACGGGTGGTTCGAGCCTGTTCGGGCAGGCCGTTCTTGATGATAAACCATCTTCCAACCCGAGGCTGGTCAAGGCCATCGAGAGATGGAATCAACTGAGCCCGAAGCAACGTAAAGCAATTCTCAAGGCTCATACTGCTTTGCAGAAGTTGCCGGCCACACGGCGTGAAGGATTGATCGACCGAGTCCGTGAACTGGAGCCTGGCGATTCGACAGGTTTGATCGACAAGATTGATCAATTCTTGAAATCTTCTGTCGAGGAACAAAAGAAACTTCGCCGACGTGGGATCGCATTTCGTATGTGGAAATGGAATTTGAACGATTCGGAACGCGATCATTTCCGGCACCTGGCTCCCAAGGCCAGAGGGGAGTTTTTGCGCAAGGCGATCCATGACAAGGAAACCGTGTTGTTGCAAAAGATGCCCCAGCAGGAGCGCGATCGCCTGATGAAACTTCCAAATCATGTCCGCTGGGAAACGCTGGATCTTCGCCCCAACCGTAGGCGTCCACCTGATTCCCCGCGTATCCTGCGGGTACTTCACCTGGCTCACCGATTGAATCGTGATGAAATGAACGATTTCATCGGAGAGGCAGTGATTCCACCAGCACACCCGAGACTGGCCAAGGCGATGGACGCACTGAGCAAGGAAGAGAAGGAGGGGATCTCGAGATTCCTGCGTCGGGTCCTGAAACGGCCACGCAACTCCGACGAGCCCCCTGATCACCGGGGCAGACGACCCGGTCCTGGTCGAGATGGTGTCGGGGCTGGCAATGGGCCAGGAAGACCTGGAGGCCCTCCACCACCACGAGTTCGGCCGGCGCGAAGAGATGGTGTCGGTCCAGGATCTCCGCCTCATCCACAAGTTCGCCCGCAGGATCGCTTCGGGGAGCACCCGCAGCGTCGTCCAGGAACCCGGCCACCGGCGCGAGACAAGCCTCCAGTGGGCACAGACGCTCGTGAGCCGCAGTTTCCCAGCCTCGACGACAACGCCGCAGGGGACCTGTCGGGCTGGGCGATCTCTACTGTGACTGCTGAAAATGTATCGACGCTGGGTTCTGAGCGCACTTGACCCTGTATCTGCCATTGCTAGGATTCACAGTTCCTGAAGGCATCCGGAGAGGTACTGATGGCAAAGCGAAGCAGAGGCGCTGGTCGTAAAAAAGGCGCTGCCAAGAAGAGCAAACCAAGACTCACCCGCACCCCGACTCCGTCAGGGACGATCCCTGTCGTCTGCAGCGAGTGCTACACCGATTTCCTCTATGTGATGATGTCCGAATCCAAGACTGTCTCCTGCCCTGCATGTGGGCATGGTGGTTCGGTTCCAGAAGCCGGAGAAATCCAGCGACTCGATATGGCCAAAGCTGGTGAGAAAAAGGCCTTCCGTTCAGCCATCGTTCCCGGGAGTTTGTTCCTGTTGTTCGGTCTTTTCTACTTCATGCAGTTGAACTCAGCGGGTAGCGCTGATGCACTGGGGCCGGCGATGAATTATGGATTGATCGGTGTAACGGTGCTGTTGTTCCTGATCACCATCGTGTTCGCCGCGCGCTACGAGAAAGCCCGTTGCGAGGTCTATTTCTAGCCACCGTCAAACACCGCGACAATCCCTGCGGGGAGTTCATCGCGGCTACCGTTCGACAAAAGAACCGTGATTCTCTTGGGCGAGTCGGCGCATCAAAATCGATGCGGCCGGATCGAGGTGGAATCCGATGGTGTGGATTTTCACCTTCCGCTCGGCATTTCTGGCTCTGACCTGCTCCAGGATACCTTCGGTGTCCATGATCTTGCCCATCGTCGGAGCGCCATCGCTGAGGAAGTAGATGGTATTCACCTCGGGATCATCGAGGGCCGACATGAGAGTGTCATAAATGTTGGTCATGCCGCGAGGGGTCAGACCCCTGACGTGATCCATCGCATCGTGACGAATCGCATCCCCCATCTCGACGAGTGCCGGTCTCCAGAGAGTAAATGTGCTCTCGAAGGCGATGATGTTGAACTGGGTTCCATTGGGAATCCCATCGAGGACACGGAGTAACTCCCGGCGGGCGACCTCGATCTTGGCGATTTTTTCACGCTTCTTACGGCCGCTGCCGGGTTCATCATCTACGTCCGTTCCGCGCTTGATTCTTCCGCCGGGTAACTTGAGGCTGTCGACAAAGTAGGGTTCTTCCATGCTGCCGGAGACATCCACGATGAATGTGACAAAACGACTGATCACTCTCAGACCGTAGTAGGTGCCGGTGGTTCGGTCGGCGGATTCGGCACGGATTTTCTCGAACTCCTCACGAGTGATTCCTTTGATCTCGGCCGAATCCCCTTGCTGCTCCCACCAGGCTTTCCAGGAGATCGGATTGGGACCGAAGTCCTTGCCGGTCAACCACAGCAGCGTATCGGAGATATCATCGAGAACTCGCCCCTCGCTTTTTTTCACTGCCTTGATGAGCGCCTCGACAACATCTCGCCCACCGATCTTTCTCAATGCTTGAACCGCCGACACCTGTACCTCGAGGAAGGGGTCCGTCAGCAGAGGGACCAGCACGCGAACAACTTCGGGATCTCGGGTGTCGCCGAAAATATCGACAGCACAGGCACGTACGGTCCAGTGAGGGCTCTTGAGTGCCTTGTGGAAGGTCCGGCTCTGATCTTCCGCTTCCAGGTGCTGGAGAGCCTTCAGCACAGATTGTTGCAACTTGGGATCGTTGACCCGAAATAGCCGCCCCAGTTTCTTGGTGGCGGAAGAGACGCCGTGGATCCGCACGAGATCAACGATATAGGCCTGGTTATGGGGCGGGATTCGTCGATTGCCGAGCAACTCGAGCGCGCTTTCGCCGATCAGGGGGTTTTTCACCCGCAGCGAGATATCGAGCAGGATCGACTGGGCAGTTACCGAGATCATTGGAACCACACGGATACCGGTCTGTGCGATGTAATTCGACTCCCCCTCCGTCAGATCGCGATCCCAGCAGTCCCTGATGACCCAGTAGGAACGCTCTGGCAGGTTCTTGAAGCCATGTTCAACGACCGCTTGAAGTCCGACGGGATGACCATGAAGAGCCACCATGCGAATTGCGGATTCGACGATCGAGGTCACTTCCGAAGGATCCTCGATGATCTTGGCGAGGAATTGCGAGGCTTCCTCGGTATCCATCACTCCGATCGCCTGCAAGGTGTCGATTCTCTCGAGAACGTCACGCCCCTTTTCTTGTTTGAACCGAACTTTCAATGAATCGAGGTCCTGGCCCAGAAGTGGCCCACAGCAACACAATAAAAGCAACAGGCGCAGTTGACCGACTCGAACGAAGTTCATCGATGGACCTCTCGGCATATGCAACAGCACGATCTCCAGGTTCCGCTGGATGCCAGGTCTGGCACCCCGGACACTGATTCTGTAGCCCGGAACCGCCCCTGTCCATGCTGGATCCTCGAGAGGAGTGGCCTCAAAGTGCAAAAGACCGTCTGCTCGCTCATTGCTCCCGCATTGCTGTTCCTGATCGTCGTCACCTCGCCAGCGGGAATGCTGGTGCCGGAGGCGCGGCAGCTGCTGGTGAAGTCGGATACCGAGACCGGTCACGATCGTGTGCCCTGGTGTGATCCTTTCGGCATCACCATCCTCTTGATGGGGGAAGATCCAGACGGTCGTTTCGAGGCCAATCTTCAACAGGCCTCTCGCCTCGGAGTTCGTTGGGTACAGGTGATGTTCCCCGCCTTCCAGGCAAATCATGATTCTTCGACATTGCCGATCCGAGATCGTCGCAGCCCGTCGAGATCGGTTGTCGAGCAAGCGTTGCTGATGGCAAGGGCAGCGGGATTCAAGGTGGCTCTCCACCCGATCCTGCTGATACAGGATGCTTCAGATCCGCACTGGCGTGGCCAACTGGTTCCCGTGCACAGGGATCAGTGGTTTCGAGATTATCAACGGTGGATCGTCTCCTGGAGCCGACTGGCCACTACCTGTGGCGTGAATCTATTCTTCGTCGGAAGTGAACTTTCTTCGATGCAGGTGGATCAGCAACCGTGGCAAAGAATCCTCCGTTCGGTTCGATCCGAATTTGGCGGGCCGATTACATATTCTGCAAACTGGGATGCCTGGACAGCAATACCGTTCGCCTCCCAACTCGATGCGCTGGGGGTGAATGCATATGTTCCCCTGTCGGAGAGTGCCGACCCGCGTCTTGAACAATTGATACAGCGCTTCCTACCCTATCGATCCCAATTGCTCGAATGGACCAGGCAGACCGGAGTGCCGGTGTTTTTCAGCGAGGTGGGGTACCCCTCCCACGACCGGGCCCTGGAAACACCCTGGGACCAGCATCGAGGCAACCGAGTCGACATGGAGACGCAAAAAAGTGGCTACGAGGCATTCATCGCGACATTTTCTGGAGACGAACCAATTCGCGGGGTCTTTTTCTATGCTCTTCATGAAGATGGCGGCCAGGATGACCGGGGGTACACTCCGGCAGGCAAGCCCACCATCGAGATCCTGCGACGATATTTTCTGGATCGATCGGAAAATTCTGATGGATTGCGATCGCGACCATGACACGACTGCTCATCGTCACCTCTGTGCTCGCTACACTGGTACTCCTGAAGAGTTTGAATGATCGTCCGCCGATCTGGGTCGATACAGACATCGAAGAAGAAACGACGAATACGGTCAGTGACGTCAACAACACGCCCGATGCAACCAACCGCTTCGTTGCTGCAAAGCCGTGGCCAGTAGATCTTCTGGAGTCCGCCCGCGATGCCCTTGATCGCTGGGAACTCGATCAGCAACTGTTGCCAGATCTGTATCACCCGGCTGAGCGTTCCGAGCCGGAGGAACGTATACGGGCCGAATGGGTATGCAAGCAATCATTACTACAGATGGCCGCATCGATCAGCGAAGAGACCTCTGGCCCGCATCATCTACGTTTGAGTTCCGGAGACCTGTTGCGTTATCGAGAGATAAGCATCGGTGGAGAAGTAGCAACTCTGGCTCTTCTCGACGGAGTGCAAATCAAGGTGCCAGTTTCTGAAATCCGAAAGATCTTCGTACCGACCGAGAATCCCGTAGAAGTTGTTTCCAGTTCCGGGTCACTGGCAGACACCCTGGACATCGTCAGCCGGTTGTCTCAGGATAAATCGATCACCGATCAACGGTGGCTGATGTGGTTCGAGAGAGGTGGGCCTGAAACCCTGTCACGGCTGGTATCTACCAGCAACTCGCGGATCATCGATGGATATCTGGCCCTGATCACCAGAGCAGGAGACGAGGGTGCTGGTTCGATTTCCCGCTCCGGGAAATCCGCGCGGGAACTCTCTGCTTGGATCTCCGTTATCCGGGCCAAATTACGAGACGGCTTCCCGACAGAGGATCGTGAAGAGACGCTCTCGACCTTGAAATCGTGGCAAACATGGCTCGACCGCAATGGTGACAAGGCATATCTTTCGCGGCAAGCTGTCGTGCAAGTTGGCCAAGATTTGCGATTACTGCAACTGGACATCATCAAGAGCACTGGCTTTTGAGCGGAGGACATCATGGCGCGAACCCGAATCGCTGTTGTTGGACTGGGGCAGTTCGGAACCTCTCTCGTGAGGCAATTGTGTCGCTTCGATGTCGAGGTCCTTGCGATAGACAAAGATCCTCAAAAAATCGAAGAGATCGCCGATGAGTGCGAGGATGCTATCGTGCTCGATATCCATGACGAGGAAGCAACCCGGGCGCGTCTCGAGGATGTCGATGTCCTGGTCGTGGCCATCGGTGAGACTCCCCTACCAGGAATCCTGTTGACGACGATAGCCCAGGAGCTCGGTATCGAGCGCGTCGTTGTGCGCGCTCACGGTATCACCTCCCGCTCCATCTTGACGAAATTGGGTGCTACAGAGATCTATTCACCGGAAAAGAAGGCCGCGGAAAGCATGGTCAGAAAACTAACGGTCGCCAATGCCATCGATTCCCTGCCTCTCGATAATGATCAGGCGATCATCGAAATCGGTGCCCCCAGCGATTGGGTCGGGCGTTCTGTCAAAGAGATCGGTATCCGTCAGAATTACGCCCTCAACCTGCTCTGCGTCTCGCGAACCGATGGCGTCGATCATGATTTCGCACCAGCAATCGATATCCCGTTCAAGGAAACGGATATTCTGTATCTGCTCGGTTCGCGAGACCGACTCGCCAAGTTGACTGGCCCGAACACCTGATCGAATCCAGGCCTGACTGCAGTTTCGATCAACCCAGCATCACTCTGCCTCGTGGGCGCTCACCTCTTGCCGCTCTCGGCGATAACGAAGCCATGGCGATGACCAGTGCCAGCGGACCCAGACGCCCCAGAATCATCGCGCATTCGATGATCCAGCGACCCTTCTCTGTGAGCGTGGTGGTCACTTCACGGCTCAAACCGACGGTTCCAAGAGCACTGGTCACCTCGAAAACGACATCCACGAACGAAAGTTCTCCGGCCGCCAGAGCTGCCGATTGTGCAACGAGCAATAGGCCGACAAATAGCAACCAGAGCGTCCCTCCCAGCAAGGTGAGGACTGCAGCGGTCCTGATCACCGCGTCAGGGATCGTTCTCTTCCAGGCCACCACCTTCTGGGCTCCTCGCATCTCCGAGCGAGTAGCAAGAAAGAGGATCCCGATCGTTGTGGTTTTCAGTCCCCCTCCGGTCGATCCGGGCGAAGCCCCGATCATCATCAGTAAGATCACGATGAGTGTCGCCGCCATCGGTAGTCCAGCCGCTGAAGAGGTAGAAAAGCCAGCCGTTCGGCAGGTGATCGACCAGAACCAGGAATCCACCCCGACCCCCGTCACCCACAGCAGCAGCGATCCTCCGACCAGCAGTATGCCAGTCACCGAAACGATCAACCGGACCTGAAGAGAGGTTCGATTGACATCGCGGTCGATGAGTCGCCGCTTGAACTCGTGGATCACGGGAAATCCAACACCGCCCACTACGATCAACAGCGCCATGACTGCTCTGGGTGCTCCATCCCAGCTTGCCAGGGAGTCGGAAGAGAGGGAAAATCCGGAGTTGCAGAATGCGCTGACGGCATGGAACAGGTTCTCTCGTATCCCTACCGAAGCATCCGAACAGGCCATCAATAATCCAGCACCGATCAGTTCAATCAGGATCGTCGAGATGCAAATGGTTACCAGTAGCTGTCGTATCTGGCCGGAACCGAGCCCCGACAGTGAATCTCGGATGGCTCTTCCTTGACGTATTCCGAGCCCGTTTCCCAGAACCAGTGCAAAAAATGCGAACATACTGACCATTCCGAGTCCGCCCAGCTGGATCAGCAACAGCAGAATCCATTGCCCCTCCACCGAGAGTCGAGTTCCGACATCGATCACCGTGAGCCCGGTGACGGTCACTGCGCTGATCGAGGTGAAAGTTGCTTCTGCACCACTCAACGGAGTTGATCCCTGGTGACAGCGTGGCGTTGTCAAGACGATGGCACCGATGATCATCGGTACCAGATAGAGCAGGAAAACAAGAAATGGTCCGCCTCGGCGGATGCGATCGAGCATCCAGGTGAAAAAACTCAGCAAGCAGGTCCCGATGGCGATGAGGGAACCCACGACCAGGTAGGTATCATCTCCTGCAAGGTAACCAGCAACGCAAAAGCCAACGACAACGATGCCAGGAATCGATCGCTGGTAGACCCTCGAGGGCAACTGGCACAGAAGATCCAGCATTCCCAGCACCATCAACACCCCGATGATGGAAGGAGTGATCACAGGGCCTGGAATGCCTGCGGCGTGGGACAGCCAGGTAGACATCGCGATACAGGCGACCATTCCGAAAAAAAATCTGATGGTGGAGAGGAGTTTTGGCAGAACCATCCGGTAGATTGTGCAGGATCTCATCGCTGCTGGCCAGTGCGTCTGGATTCTATGTCGGGAATCTGCTAGAAATTGGAGCGTGGCTTTCCCTGAGGTCGTCACGATTCCCGGATATCATGGCCCTGTAGCTCAGTGGATAGAGCACCGGCCTCCGGAGCCGGGTGTCGCACGTTCGAATCGTGCCAGGGTCGCTTGAAACGGCGCCGGGAGTGTTGCTCCCGGCGCAATTTTGTCCGTGGCTGGGAATTCTCGATTCCGCCACGAGGTACTGGCCATGGTCCTTTTCTAGGTGAACCGGATGGTTGCAGATCTAATCGATGCCGATAGCACCTGGGCGATCGGAGATGTCCACGGGTGCATCCACACTCTCGAGAGCATTCTCGAACAGATCGAATCGGTCGATTCCAGACCCCGTTATCTGTTCGTGGGAGACCTGGTCGGCAAGGGACCCTACAGCCTGGAAGTGTTGCAACTCGTTCACCAGTTCGGCGACCGATCGGAAGTGGTGCTGGGCAACCACGATCTGCATCTTCTGGCTGTCAGTCACAACGTTGCCCAACCCCGCACTGGAGATCAACTGGACTCAGTACTTACCTGTCTTGATTGGGACTGGAGAGGTTGGTTAGAGTCACGCCCCCTGGTTCATGTAGTCCAACCCGACGGCGACCGACCCTGGATCATGACCCATGCTGGTATTCACCCGCATTGGTCTGTCGAAGATACGATCGGTAATGGCGAGATTCTCTCCGATGCAATCCGGCACGGGCAGTGGGATTGGTACAGAAACAAGTCGACGCCGAGCGGGTGGGCAGCCGAGATCCTGACGAGGATGCGGGCACTGAGTCCTGAAGGTGATCCGCTGCTCGACTACACCGGGGAACTGGCCGGGATCCCTGAACCAGATCGTGCATGGTTTGATTTTCCCGGCAAGTCGGGGCAATCCCATGACACCGTTTCAGGTCACTGGGCAACCCTGGGATATCACCAACGAGGCCCTCATCACTGTATCGACGGAGGTTGTGTCTACGGTGGATCGTTGCTGGCACTGCGGCTCGAGGACAAGAAACTCCTGCAAGTTGCTCGATTCCCACAAGACGCTGCGGACCGTTCCTAGATGTCTTCGATCAACTCGTCGATGATGTATGTGCCGCTGCGTTGGTCCTTGTGAATTTTGATCAGTTTATTCTTTTCGGCGTCTTCCAGAAGCCTCGAGAAGTGCGTGTAACCGTGAAATTCCTCGCTGAATGTCGGTTGCTTGCGTTTCATCGTCTGCTTGACCATCGAACCCCAGATCAATTCGTAATTTTCACGCTGGAGTGCTGCGATGGATCCGACGAGCAACGAAAATGCTGCTTCTTGATCCTTGGTCAGTTTAGTAGCCGACTTCCTGGTAGTTTTCCGAGCCCTCTTCTTTTTGGTGCGAACGAGGTCTTCGTAAAAGATGAACTCATCGCAGTTGTCGATGAGGAGATTACTGGAAGAATGTTTGACTCCGATACCGATGATTTTCTTGTTGTTTGCTCGCAACTGGGAAACCAGAGGTGAGAAGTCGCTATCCCCCGAGATGAGGGCGAAAGTGTCGACGTGCGCCTTCGTGTACGACAATTCCAGCGCGTCGACGACCATTTTGATGTCAGCGCTGTTCTTGCCCGACATCGCTCGGCGTGGAATGTCTATCAACTCCACGGCACATTCATGAAAAGGTCTCTTGTACTGAGGCCATGCGGTCCAATCTGCATAAGCTTTCTTGACGGTGATTTTTCCCTTCTCGACCAGTCGGTCGAGAATCTTGGAAATATCGAGTTTTGCGATTTTGGCCTCTTTGACACCAATAGCGATGTTGTCGAGGTCCACGAAAACGGCGATCTGGTGCTCATGATCGACCTGCGAATCCATTCTGTCACCCTTCGATATGGGGTACTGGTTTTACCTGGAAACCGTGATCACGGTTTCCGGCAGCCAGTTCTACTGAAAAATGCGACCGGGATATTGCCCATTGCATAAACAAAGGCAAGTTCGGTGCGCTTGTTGAGGATCCGATCGGATCCCATTGAGAAGTTCCTCCTATGGAGAAACGCGACGCCAACATGATGGCATGGGCAGTCATCGAAATTCAACCCCACTAGTGATACTGCTCCCATACAGTTCAAGGATAGCACGGGAATCCCGATTCCGGGTACAGATCGGGCCCCAGACCGGGATATGGAGCCTCTGGAGCGGGGCCACCAGCCAATACGTAATCAAGGATCCGGATCGGGTCGGACAGGTTCAGACGCCCATCGTCGTCGACATCGAGCGCCTCCAGACATGTGGTCGTGGCTCCCCCGAACAGGATGATCAGAGTGGTTATCGCATCGGAGAAATCGACCAGACCATCGCGATTCGCGTCACCACGGATAAATATCTCCGGTGAAGAATCTGGATCGAACGGGTTGAATCCCAGCTGGGCCTCGACAGCATTCTCCACAGCGTCGGCATCGTGGTCCCCCTCGGGATCGACGATGAGAATGCGCTGGAGACCGTTGAGGTCTCCGGTACCCAGTGGGTACATGGCGGCAACTTGTTGCTCGATCTGACCGTCAGCGCCGATTCGGACAATCGCACTTCCGGTTCGACACAAGACCGTGACACTTCCATCGCCATTGCCACTGATTCCGAGTGGCCGTGCTGGTACATCGATGATGTTCTCGATCCCCTGTTGGCCGACGACGACCACCTGATGACTGTTCTGGCACGTGAACCAGGCTCTTCCCATCAAGTCGGTTGTCACCGATATCGGAAACACTCCTGCCGACCCGGTCCATGTCGTGGCTCCGCTGGAATCGAGTTTTCGTAATCCGTCCTTTTCAGCGAGCCAGAGACCGCCATCTCTGGCAGCGCAGATGCCGGTAGGGAAGAAACCAACAGAAATCTCCTGGAGCAAATCACCATCCGGAGACAGTACCTGGACCAGATTGGCATAGGAGCAGCTGACGCAGATCCGCCCCCCGGTATCGATGGTAATCCCGTAAGGCACCGCACCGACCGGGTGACTGTTGACGATACCGGCACCCGATTGGATGACGATGACGTCGTCCATGGCCGGCCTGGTGCCCCAGGCTCTTCCCAGGGAATCGATGACCAGCGCCTGAACCCCCACCGCCGTATCGATGGACTGCAGGATGGAGCCATCGACATCGACGTGAAGAACCAGGTTCTGACCAGCCAGTGCGATCCAGCCACCACCACTGGAGGTACGAGCCAGGCAGCGAATATCAACAGATAGATCGGCAAGTGGCTGAGGGTCTGAACTGGAGTAACTCCACAGACCCTGCTGATCTCCGAACCACGTTTCCTGTGCTGCAACAATCACAGAAAAGAAAACCAAGAAAAACAGCATCGAAACGAAGATGGCTCTTGCTTGGATCATCAGAAGGATTCCCCGTTCAGGTTGGAGTTGACGTGATTCATTCATCGGCTCGCCAGCAATCCAGGGCGTCGTCAGTCATATCCGCTCCGACGACGGGAAAAGGATACGCCGGAGCGGGCCCTCCCGAGAAGAGATATGTGAGCAATTGCACCGGATCGCCGATGTCGAGCACGCCGTCATCGCTGATATCACCTGCATCCAGGCATGAAATTTCTAAACCAAAAAAGAGATAGGCCAGAAGAGAAATGGGGTCGGCAAGATCGATGATCTCGTCGAAATGGACGTCGCCACGTAGAAATGAACCTGATGTGGCATGGACGGAGATCACCTCTGCACCTTGCTGGCAGGTGAAGATACGTCCCCCAGCTATGGCAATCCGATTGGGTAGATTTCCTCCTTCGAAGGTCTGCAGTAAATCTCCGCTGACGAGGTCGATTCTCGAAAGCCGGTTCGAGAAGAACTCGGATACGATGAACGAATGATCAGTGTCGACGACGACTGAGGTCTGAACAGTATCTCCGTCCGGGATCGCATAGATGGAATCGAGAGATCTGGTCGACAGGTCAACACGATAGACATCTGAACTTGCGCCGAAAATAGTCACAAGGGCAGTTCCATCACCGACGATCTCGAGATCACTGGGAGCGGGGAAATCGCTGGTATCCACGTCTATCTGTAGTTCTGACAGCACTTCACCGCTTTGAGGATCGATCCAGTACAAAACCGGGGCAGCGGTGAAGTCATCTCCTGGAAATCCGACCGGAACCAGCAAGGAATCGTCTTCGAGGTACGCGATGGCGGAGATTCCGCCGGAGATCGAGTAGTGGTGCAGGATCTGATGGGACACAGGATCGATGGAAACGAGATTCTCATCGGAACCATCAAAAGAACCTCCATTGGAGGCGACATAGATCTCGCCATCGGGTCCGAGTTCGAGCCCGGAAGGAAAAGAAATGGGAGCGCCTGAACTGTCGCAGAGGGGGATGGATTCGGGTGATCCATCGTCGAGATCGATTCGGAAAAGTAGACTGACCGTGGAACAGGTCACCCACAGATCGCCATGAGCCAGGAGCATCTCGGTCGGATAGTACCCGACGGTAAAAACACGGAGCACATCCAGGGTTCTGGCATCGAACTCGATCACCTTGTTGTTGCTATATTTCTCGACAGCGGCACCCATCGGGGCCACGTCTCCACAGATCGTCGCGTAGCCGAGCATCGTCACCTCATCGATGATGACCGAGTAAGGGTGCGAGTCGACCAGGGAACCAGCAAGCGCTGTATCGATGACTGCGACCGGAGATTGTGCCAGGTTCACCGAGGGTGACAGCAACAGCCAGAGGAACAACACGGAGCACCTCGACAGCCAACAGGCTCGAGTCGGCGAGGACAGAAAGCGACGATCGGGAACAGGTGGCACAGGCTCTCCTCTGCTCGGAGCGAAACGGTCCCTGCGAGGAACCTGGCTGGCAGGAGGTCTTCTGGCTCCCGGATCTCTCTCGCCCTGCGCCTTCCCACAGAAAACTGTAGTGACTTCCAGAATGATCTGGATTGCAGGGCTCGTCCCCGGTTACAGCGGCGGCACCGCGGTGGAATTTCACCACACTTCCGACCCGGCCCTCCCGGGTCATTCCTGCCGACGCGAGACTCGCACAGCACTCAGAAACCGTCAAGTACATCGATGGGAACTGCCATTTGATACCGTTCCAGACATAAACTTCGTCGTCATCCGCCACGTTGAAATCTGCTGCTGTGGGCATGAAGATATCCACATGAATTCGATTCCCTCTCGCAAGCACACTTCCGATCGCAAGATCACTGTCGCTGCTCTTGGCACACGCTTGAAGTCCGGAGCGCCAGCAGTGATCGCCATCGTCGGCAAGGAGGAGTTGTTACGCAGAGAAGCGGTCGAATCCCTGCTCGATTCGTTCCCCGGTGGCGATCCAGGACCCGATGGCGTGGTGAGGATTCACGGAGACAAGGCTCCCGACGAACATCAGTTGAGATCTCTCTTCGATGAAATCCGTACCCCGAACCTGTTCGGTGCCGGACCGGTCGTCATCCTTTCCGAGGCCCAGAACTGGTTGAAGGTTGATCCCGATGCCTGGTGCGAGTTGATCTCTGCACCGATGCCGGGCTCGATGTTGATACTCACGCTCAATAGTCTCGATGGCCGCAGCAAGGTTTCAAAAAAACTTATATCCCATGGTCTCCATGTTTGCGCGGATAGACCGTTCCATCGCCCCCCACCATGGCAACCCGATGCAAATCCCTGGGAACATGAGATGAACTCCTGGGTCGTGAATCGATTCCGAAAGAAGAAACTCGAAGCAACGCCCCAGGTAGGACAACTGTTGATCGATCGAGTCGGTCCCCAGATGGATCAACTTGCAGCGACCATCGAGAAGATTTCCACCATCTGTGATTCTCGTGACATCACCCGCGTCGAAGATGAGATCATCATCGAAAACTCCGCTCCCGGTGGCGACGGATCGACCTTCGAACTGGTCGATTCCTGGTTCGAGAAAGACAGGGCCAGGGCGCTGGAGGTGCTCTGGGATATCCTCGAGAGAGGGTCTCTTGACGAAAAGGATCAACGGATCAAGAACCCCCAGAGGCTACTGCTCCAGTTCATGGCTCTGGCGCTTAAAAGAGCCCGTGAACTTCGCGCTGTGCATTCCATCATTGCCAGGGGAGGCGGGCAAAAAGAGGTGATGGAACAGGCCGGGATCGCTCGTCCGTTCCTGCCAAGGATTCGTAAACAATATCGAACTTGCGATCCGGATCGGACCCGGCGAGTCATCGAGACGCTGATAGAGATGGACTGGCAACTGAAGACGGGTGCTGGCCCCCGGCCCGAGGAGTTGCTCGAGCGAGCGCTCTTGAGCGTCTAGTCACGGCCACATTACTGCTGTGTCGGCAACCGGACGCTGCGGGTCCTGGCGAGGATCTGGTGGAAAACCTCTTCTGCATCCACCCCCCGTGAAATCCACTGTACATGGACCTCGACCAGCAGCTCATCGATGTAGTGATCCTTGGGAATCGCGCCATATCGAACCTCGACGCGGACCCCGGGCCAGCGATCGAGAGTGTCTCGCCAGGGTGGTCGAGCGACCAGATCGGTGACGGTAGCTCCATCGTGAATGGCCCCTTCGAGGGCCGCGAATACCTGTTCAGAAACCTCGATGGCACGAACACGATCAATCGCCCGCTTGTGAGCGGCGGTTGCGGCCGTGAAGAGAGATATCGCCACGGTCACACCAACCGTCATGATCCCCAGCGCGATGACCACCTCGAGCAAGGTGAATCCGGCTTCTTTGCCGATCCGGTTCATGGCCTGCCCCTGGCATCCCGTGTGCCCGGGACGCGGACCGTTCGATGGAAGGTGGTTCCATGAACCACAGGGCTATTACGTTCGTGAACTCTGGCACTGGTGCCACGAACTGCTCGAATACAGTTTGTGAATTCCCGATCGATGATTTTTCCGACCTGGATCCACTCCTCATCGATTCGAATGAACGAGTCGGAACCGGTCGGATACTGGGCCGTGGAGTCGACAGTGATGGTGGTCTGCGAATCATCGATATCGATGCTCAGTCGACCGAGTGCCAGTGACCTCGAGGGCCGCAGGACCAGTACGATTTCGACGGTATCAGGAAAGATGTCGTCGATGTAATCATCACGACTGCCAGGATCCCAGTGGAAACCAGACGCTCTCATGGCAGGGAGAATTGCTCGCGTCGAATCCCACATCGAGACCGGATCCTGGATCACCCCATCGAGCCAGCGCCTGCGATCGCCCCCCCAGAAAGAGAAAGCCAGGTAGAGGATGCCATCGGCAACGGGCCGGCAGCGCGCAGGAGCTCCGTCGACGTCGGGCGCCAGGTTGATGTCATCGAAGAGCGAACTGTTGCCCCCGATGGGGCTCTTGAAACCCTTCCAGAGCGTCTCTGATCCACTCTCTGGACCCAACTGGTAGGCAACCTCAGCTAGCCCTCCCGGGGCCCTCAAGATGCCGAGCCGAGCCTCCATCGCATCGTTCCGGTAATCGATGTCGGCCAACCCGCCGGTCAGTGAACCGGCGATTCTGGACACGGGATTGCGGGTCTCGTCATCGAGTGCCCTGACGAGCCTCAACCTGGATCGACCGAAGGAATCTCGATCGCACAAAAACAGCACCTCGACCAGTCCTCCCCCAGGACCTGGATCTGATCGAGAAAAAAGTGACCGAATATCTTCGGAGATCGGATCGAGAATCGCACCGGCTCGTTCATATCCCTCTCGACGGGCTTCTCCGATCTGCCAGGTGGAGATTCCATCGCGAAGGAACATGACGAGGCTGCTTCCCAGCATCACGAAGATGCCGAGGGCAACAAGAATCTCGATCAGAGTCATTCCCTGTTCCCGCTGCATCAATACGGAATCTCCTCATGACGTAACACTCGCCATTCCTTGCGATGTTCAATGATCAGATTCCGTAACACCGGAAGGTGTTTCCATTCGTCGTTCCAGAAGCCATTTCCGAGAGGACCGTAGGCGCCCGGACGATGACGATAATAGATGCGAATTTCCAGGGCATCACTGAGTCTATCGATCTGGTTGTCGGCATCCGGATCGTCGAACTGGTATAGCCCGCCCGGTTGATTGGTCGGTTCGGCATCCCAGCCTGGATATCCGTCGAAACGAACCAACACACGGACTGTGCCCATGGTCCTGCGATTGGGCGCTTGTTCCACTTCCCAACCGATTCGATCCCACATGGTGCCGGGCATCGTCCATGCCCGTTCGAGATACTGAAGATCCTTCGATTCGATCAGCGGCTGGTAGCGATCATGATGTCTCGCCACCAGTTCGATGGCAGGTGTGTTGACGGGATATTGGCGGAATTGGGTACCAAATCGGCCATGGAAGATTCCCCGGCCGGTGCGGTCATCCCTGAACAGTCCGAAGGCAGCGCCCTCCGGACCGGTATGTGCCACGATCTCATCGAGCGTGGCGGGATTTCCGTCATCGACCAGCAGGTATCCCTCGCCACGCGGAAATCCGAGCGGATTCCCCAGGGTACTGAGAGAGATCTCGGTGATGGCGCCGGCCAGGCGCACGATGGGGATGGCAGGGATCGGTAACAGAGCATTATAACCGAGTGAATTGCTCATCCGTTCGGTGCCCAACATGCCCCGGGTGAGAATGTCGAGATCCCTGGATGGGAGTAGACGCATTCGAATCGTGTTGGTCATGACCTGGGTTTGGCCGGAACCATCGATGTAACTCCATTGATAGACGTATCCGCCAACGGGAGTCCCGAGTTGACCTCGGAGAACATTACGCAGCACGCCATTGGAAGCCTGCTCGTAGAACATGATTTCCCGGGTGCTGCCGCTGATCACCTCGACAAATCCACCATTTGGCGGCAGCTGCTGGGTGCTATTGACCTTGACGCTATTGACCACTTCAGTTCTCAGGTCACGTGTCGGGTCGTACGGAAGTATCACCCCATCTGCCAGCGCGTCTTCATCCAGGAACGGATCTCGGGGCAAATCTTGTACGAGCTGGACAACGATGTCCTGATCTGCCTGGCCAGGATCAAAGGAGTAGTGCATCGCCTCTTCATCGACCAGCAGCAGTCCTTCTTGCTTACCCATTCCAAAAGCTCTTGGATCTGCCCGGGAGAAGGTTCTGGCAAATCCTTCTGCACTGGCTGCCGGGATCAATCGGGACCTGGCGAGTAACCGCAAGCGGTCGAGCCCGCCGCCGGGCTGCTCGGAGTCGCTGGCGCTATAAGAGCTCCTCAGCACCTCGGCACGGACACCGGCGGGTAGGTTGGGAGAACCAGGCAACGAATCCTTGATATAAGATCCGTTTGGCCTCACCGGGAAGGCGAAGGTGTCCACATCGACCCCGTCGATGCGACTGAAGCGGATCTCGTCGATCGTTCCCGGAGCATCGATACCGTTGCCGACAATCGCAGGGGTACCAAAGATCAGATCTCCGGCGGAAGTCGCTGGCAAACCACCGCTCGGGAATTTGCGGATCCTGGGATCCTGGACGGGCAAATAAGTGCCCTCGGGTGGAAACAGGAAACTGAGGTAGACCCCGGTAGTGGCTTCGCGAACCTTCCTGACTCTGAGCGGGAGAGTTTCTCTCAACCGGGTGGTCGGATCGCCATATCCATCACCGAGGATGACTTCATCCATGAAACCTGCGCCAGCGCCGACCGTCCGGACCACCTGCACCAGTTCCTGACCGGCGAGATGCAAAACGACACCATTTTCATCCCAGCGCGGACGATTTCGTCGAAACGGATCAGACGTACCGACATACCGATCGCCAGTGTAACCGCGAAACGAATCTGAAAGATCCCGATCACAGATGAAGAACTTCCCCTCGGCGATTTGGGTATAGCGAATCCACTCGACATCGAGCAGAACACCGCCAGGGAGTACTCCGGGGGGGCGGTCGATCTGCACCACCCCGGAAGGAGCATAGACCTGATCAAGATTGGTCGCGTCCGCCTCGATGGAAACACCATACACCACGAGTCGCGTATCACCCGGATTGGCACTGGTGCCGTCAGTCACCTGGGAGTTGAGGAGAGCCCTTCCCATTCCGGTGAATCGATACAATCCCGGTACCGGCCCGGGCGTGATGCTCGAGTACTTTGCAAACTCGGATGCGACAAGCTGGTAGACACCGGACGCGTTGCGGGTCCACTGACGAATCTTGATGTATCCGTGCGCAGGAAAGCCAAGCTCGAACGGATGGCTACCCTGGGTCTGCACCAGCAACGAGTTGGAAGTGGACCCGAAAGGCTCCAGTTCGAGAGTGCTGATGAGGCCCGGTACCGTGAATCCGGCATCGGTACTGGCCCTGGCATAGGTAGCAGGTCCCAGTTCGATCGCACCATTGCTGGCGTTGAAAGCTCGAATCTGCCTCGTCGGGGACATCTCCAGAGCCAGTGAGGCGCCACCGGGACCGATGATGATGCGGTTTCCCGCATCCTCGACACCGAGACGCTCGTCAGAGTTGGCCAGTGGCAGTGAATATCCGAGCAAACGTACCGGGGTTCCCCTCGCATGTTGATTGCGAACCGTTCCTCGTGCGCCACGACCGATGGGAGGTTGTCCGTTGGGGCCGGGAGGACGGACGATGAAGGCCGCACCTTCTTTGCCGACATAATCGATCGCCTCTGCTCCGACAAGCAGGGTTCCTGTCGGAGGGAACCGGGCAGCCATATCTTCATCCTCGACGCGCACCCGGTTGCTGGTCATCGAACAACCTCCAGCAAGGCGAGTCAGCCAGGATTGGCGACCCACAGGTCTGCGGTCGATCAACAACACAAGATCGCCCGGTCTCGTCGATCTCCAGCCAGCGGTGATGTGGTACCAGGTATCATCGGCGAAAGTCGTAGGCGTGACCTGATAACGGACTTCAGCAGCCGGTAGGACGTTATTACTCCAGGCCAGGGCAGATCCGGTATCGTCGATAACCTGCAAGACCAGTTCCTGAGTCTCTCCATCGAAGTACAAGCGAGTGCGGTCACGATAAGGTTCGTTGGTCGCCCCGATGGAATCAAAGATGATTTTAGTGCCGCTACGAGATCCCCAGCGGGGGCGATACCAGAAATCGATCATCGCAGGAATCGTCGTCAATGCTTCGGGCGTTTCCAGTTGTCCAGCAACGGTAGCCCCACTTGGATCAAAACCAGGGGAAACTCCTGGAGGATTCACCACGACACCTCCAGGGCCGACAACGATCCTGACGCCGCCTTGGCCGTTGCTAGCACCTTGCTCCGGTTCATCCCGAATCAGGACTGATCTTTTCCAGGGACCATCTTCGAGTTCGTGGCCTTCGATGGTCTCACTGAAATGCTCGACTTCGAACAATCCGAGCGAACCAAAACCGTAATTTTCAGAGACCATCTCGCTCGAGATGGTGGTGCCTCGGAGAGTCCCCTCATCGAGTGATGGTCCGGTGAAGCGGCGTCGATTCAAAGGCACCGGCCCACTGATCATCAGATTTGATGCACGTCCAGGTACAAAAGTACTGTTGAAGCGGGAGAAGGGGCCACGACCGACATTTCTGGTCGAATAAAGAGAAGCCCAGTCTGCCTGGGTTTCAAGCCTGAGAAAGAGAGGGTCTGGAGGCGCGATTTCGATGATCTCTCGCAAACGTACCGTCGCTTCCGGATATCCGGCGGGATTTCTGAAAACACCTGTCGATTCCACCAGGTAGATGTCGGAGGTCGCAAAACAGAAACCCGTGGTCGAGATCGACAGTCTCGGATGATTGGGATTGAGCGCATTGAGAAGGATGGCGGCAGTGTCTTGACCGTCGAGATGGCCACCAAATTGCGCCGACTCGACAATCTCCCTGAACGCCTCATAACCTTCGATCGGCACCGCTTCCATCAGCAGATTCGTCACTGCTCGGGCTTCCTTGACGGTGACCGCATTGAACCTGGCACCGAAGCGTTCGATGGACAATCCCGTGATGA
>Ga0310122_10000650_pt1 | contig 22033 bp, 13 predicted proteins | sample CB6_Bottom_1051__FD_203503 | JGI IMG/M metagenome (GOLD analysis project Ga0310122, IMG submission 203503) | Marine microbial communities from Western Arctic Ocean, Canada - CB6_Bottom_1051 | ecosystem: Environmental > Aquatic > Marine > Oceanic | place: Canada: Western Arctic Ocean | collected...
ACGGCAACCATAGTCACCTCGGTTGTTCCAACAGCGAAGAAATCGCCACTGGAATGATTCGAGTCAAAGGTGTCGATCTCACAATTGTCAGTCGCAGTCGGTGACTGCCATGTCACAGAAGCACCGCAAAGTCCTGAGTCATTGGAAACCGTGATGTCTGCCGGAACAGCCAGTATCACCGGGGCTTCCTCATCAGTCACAACAACCGTGAAGCTACCGCTGGTTTCATTACCGTGTATATCAACGGCAACCAGAGTCACCTCGGTTGTTCCAACAGCGAAGAAATCGCCACTGGAATGATTCGAGTCAAAGGTGTCGATCTCACAATTGTCAGTCGCAGTCGGTGACTGCCAAGTCACAGAAGCACCGCAAAGTCCTGAGTCATTGGAAACCGTGATGTCTGCCGGAACAGCCAGTATCACCGGGGCTTCCTCATCAGCCACAACAACCGTGAAGCCACCACTGGTCTTATTACCGTGTATATCAACGGCAATGAAAGTCACCTCGGTTGTTCCAACAGTGAAGAAATCGCCACTGGAATGACTCGAGTCAAAGGTGTCGATCTCACAATTGTCAGTCGCAGTCGGTGACTGCCATGTCACAGAAGCACCGCAAAGTCCTGAGTCATTGGAAACCGTGATGTCTGCCGGAACAGCCAGTATCACCGGGGCTTCCTCATCAGTCACAACAACCGTGAAGCTACCGCTGGTTTCATTACCGTGTATATCAACGGCAACCAGAGTCACCTCGGTTGTTCCAACAGCGAAGAAATCGCCACTGGAATGATTCGAGTCAAAGGTGTCGATCTCACAATTGTCAGTCGCAGTCGGTGACTGCCAAGTCACAGAAGCACCGCAAAGTCCTGAGTCATTGGAAACCGTGATGTCTGCCGGAACAGCCAGTATCACCGGGGCTTCCTCATCAGCCACAACAACCGTGAAGCCACCACTGGTCTTATTACCGTGTATATCAACGGCAATGAAAGTCACCTCGGTTGTTCCAACAGTGAAGAAATCGCCACTGGAATGACTCGAGTCAAAGGTGTCGATCGCGCAGTTGTCTTCGGTAGTCGGTGGTGTCCACGAAACGATGGCACCGCACTGACCACCATCGTTTCCTACGACGATATCCACAGGAATATCAAGTATCTGCGGGGCTTCAACGTCCTCAACTTCAACTATGAACTGAGCCGTTGACTGGTTGCCGTGAATATCAGTGGCGGTGAGGGTGACAACCGTCTCGCCAACCGGGAACTGATCCCCGGAAGCATGGCTGCTGGTAATGCCTGAAATTCCGCAGTTATCTGCAGCTTGTGGTGCATCCCATGAAACAGCCGCGCTGCAAATTCCAGGCTCATTGGGAACGGTCACACGTTCAGGGAGATCGACGAACTCTGGGTTTTCATCATCGGTGATGGTTATAAAGAAACCGCCAGATGTCGAATTGCCGTGAATATCAGTTGTTTCGTATGTGACTTCTGTTGTTCCAACCGGGAAAGTCTCTCCTGATTGATGATCTGAAGTGAGGCTTTTGACTTCACAGTTGTCAGTACTTGTGACCACTTCCCAGCTCACAGTTGCGGAACAAAGTCCTGCTTCCGCAGTCAATGTCATGTCAGAAGGCAAACCAACTAATGCTGGGGCTTCATCATCTACAACGATTACCTTGAACTTGTCGGAGAACACATTTCCATAGATGTCCACGGCCGTGTAGAACACGTCAGTTGAACCCACCGGGAAGAAATCGCCAGGCTGATGGCTCGCATCCAGGCTGACATCATCACAGTTGTCACTGGCAGTAGGCTCGGTCCATGAAACAGATGCCCCGCACAAACCAGGGTCATTTGAAACCGTGATATCAAGCGGAAGACCTAGAATCTGCGGATCTTGATCATCGGTGACGGTGACCAGGAAACTAGCGCTCTGCTCGTTGCCGTAGATATCAGTGGCCGTCAGTACTACCTCGACAGTTCCAATACCGAAGAAATCTCCGCTGGTACTGCTACTGGTGAATGACTGGATTCCACAGTTATCCGAAGCAGACGGTTCAGTCCAATTGATAGTCGCACCGCACTGATCTAGATCATTCGAAACAGCAATATCAGCAGGCGCGTCGATGATCTGTGGAAGTTCTTGGTCCTCGACGGTAACGATGAAACTCTGACTTGAACTGTTTCCATGAATATCGATAACGGTGTAGACAACTACCGTTTCACCGACTGGAAGCATTGAACCGCTATCGACGCTGACCTCGAGAGCAGCGACACCGCAGTTGTCAGAAGTGTCCGGATCGGTCCAGGAAGTTGTTCCTTCGCAAATCCCTGGTTCGGTCGGGACCGTGACGCGATCAGGAAGATTGATGATCACAGGATCTTCATCATCCGTGACAGTCACCAACATGACATCTTCTGTCACATTGCCGTTGATATCCGTCAGCGTTATCGTCACTTCCGTGGTACCAACTTCAAAGTAGGTAGCGGGATCATGGCTGGAGATCAGACTCAACACCTCACAGTTGTCTTCACCGGTCGGTTCGGTCCAGGTCGCAAGAGCAGAACAGATGCCTGGCTCAGTGGACAACTGGATGTCTTCTGGCATTGAGACGATCACAGGTGCTTGAGTGTCCGTAACAATCACATCAAAGGAACTCGTCGAGACGTTTGAGTGATTATCAGTGACCGTCAGGACAACCGTAGTAGTCCCAACCGGGAACACATCTCCTGAACTGTGAGTCGATTCGAAATCAAGAACTTCACAGTTGTCAGTGGGGCTCGCAGGATCCCAGGTCGCTACTGCGCTACAGAGGCCGGCTTCAGCATCGATCTCGATTGTTGCTGGAACATCACTAATCTCTGGTAGCTCATCGTCACTAACGCTGACGTCGAATGACTGCTGAGCAACGTTTCCGTAGATGTCCGTAGCCGTGTAGGTCACGTTGGTCGTACCAACAAGGAAAACAGAGCCTGGTGCATGCGTCGTTTCGAGACTCAGCATCTCACAGTTGTCTGTGCTAATCGGTGTGTCCCAGGTTACGACAGCTGAACAGAGCCCAAGATCGTTGGAAAGATTGATCCCCGATGGAATCTCAACAAATGTTGGGGCTTCTTCGTCCAGGACTATGACCGTCACACTTGCACTGATTTGATTGCCATGGACATCGGTTGCGGTGTAAGTCACCAGAGTTTCGCCAACACCAAAGACCCAACCCGGTTCATGAGTCGAGGTCAATTCTGCAATTTCGCAATTGTCAGCGGCTGTTGGCGCATCCCATGATGCAATGCCGTCACATGTACCGGCACTGTTGGTAACGGTAACAGAGGCGACCAAACCACTGATGGTCGGAAGTTCAACATCTTCGACTGTGATATTGAAACTCGCAGTGGTCTCCAGACCAGTGGGATCAATAGCGGTATAGGTAACTACGGTGGTTCCCACCGGGAATTGATCGCCAGATGCATGATCAGATTCGAAGGAACTGATACTGCAGTTATCACTCGCAGTAGGAAGTTCCCAGGTGGCGACAGCTCCGCACTCTCCGGGATCGTTGTCCAGTAGCAGATCAGAGGGCATCTCTGAGATCACTGGATTCTCGACGTCATTGATCGTCACGGTGAAAGATGCCTCTGTGACGTTGTCGTTCACGTCAACGATGGTGTATGTAACCGTTGTGGAACCAACTTCAAACAGGGAACCACGTTCATTAGTGGTCGTCACTGAAGCGATTCCGCAGTTGTCGTCAATGATGGGTTCACCCCAGGCAACAGTGGCTCCGCAGACACCAGGCATACTGCTGGTAGTCAAGTCGGCGGGTAAACCAGCAATTGTCGGAAACTCTTCATCAATAACAGTGATGTTGAAAGTCTCTTTGGTGATGTTTCCGTGGATGTCAGTTGCTGTGTAGGTCACCAACGTGGTTCCAACCGGGAAATCTGTTCCCGCCTGATGACTGGAAACTAGAGTTGAGGGTGCACAGTTGTCATTACCTTCGGGAAGTTCCCAGTCGACATTGCTGGTGCAAATTCCCGCCTCTGCAGAAACCGTGATATCGTCTGGCATCCTGGCAATCGTAGGTGGTTCCGTATCATTGACTTCGACATTGAATGCGAAGTTCAAAACGTTTCCATTTTCATCATCAACAACAATAGTGACCTCTGTGGTTCCAACTTCGAAGAAATCTCCCGATTGATGACTCAGGGTAATGAGCGCTGTTCCACAGTTATCAGTTGCTGTCGGTGCAACCCACTCATAAACCGCACCACAATTCCCTGGATCATTTTCCAGGATGACATTGGCGGGGATTCCTGTGACTTCGGGTAATTCGTCATCAACAACAGTCATCTCGAAGGAAGACTGTGACTGGTTACCCTGCGCATCCGTTGCGGTATAGGTAATCAGCGTGACCCCGATCGGGAATGCGTCTCCAGGGCTGTGATCGGAAGTGAACGTCGCTCCGGGACAGTTGTCTTCAATCGTTGGAGCAGCCCAGGACACCAGAGCGGTGCAAAGACCCGGGTTAGTATTCACTATGACGGTTCCAGGTAGCCCTTGAATCGTTGGCAAATCAACATCGTTGACGACAACCTCGAATGAATGACTGGCTGTATTTCCGCTCGTGTCTTCAGCAACATAGGTGACCACGGTGGTCCCTACGGGGAAGCTACTTCCCGAAGACACGGAAGGTTCGAAAGTTGCGATATCGCAGTTGTCATCCGAAGTTGGCTCTTCCCAGGCAACTACGGCTTCGCACTCACCAGGTGTATTTTCCACCTGGATGTTGGCGGGTCCTGAGCCGATTGTGGGAACCTGGTCATCAATAACCGTGACATCGAAAGACTGGCCCGTGACATTTCCACTGACATCCGTCACAACAACAGAAACCGTTGTAATCCCAACCGGGAATGTGTCGCCCGAATTATGCGAATTTACAACAGATTCAACTCCGCAATCATCCTGGATCGTTGGAGGATCCCAGGTAACAACAGCCTCACATAGACCTGCTATTGCGGCGATCTCGATGCTATCTGGCAGTCCCTCTATCGTCGGGGGGATTAGATCCGTGTCCACTTCACAAACATCAGGAACCAGATTTCCATCGCAATCGATGGCTCCCTCTGCAACGTCACATTCGTCTGGATTCGAGTTTAAATCGCAATCCCCGCTGTAGTTGCTAGCAATGTCACAACTATCGATGACACCGTTTTCGTTACAGTCAGGTTGGTCACCACTACTGAGTTCACACTCGTCGGGAGTCAGGTTGCCATTGCAATCAGTAGAAAGGCCATAAGCGATGTCGCAGATGTCGGGAATATTGTTTTCATTACAATCCTCAGAAGTTCCGTCCTCTAACTCGCACAGATCAATAACTCCATTCGAATTGCAATCCTCTGAAATCCCGAGAAGAATCTCACAAACATCGAGAACAAGGTTGTCATTGCAGTCATCAGCGACTCCGGTAACGACATCACAACTATCCGGAATCGCGTTTACATTGCAATCGTCTGCATTACCAGAAGCAATATCGCACACATCCAGGACGCCATTGCCATTGCAATCGTAGGCAAATCCGTCAGCGATTTCGCAACCGTCTTCGACCCCGTTCATATTGCAGTCGTCTTCGCAATCATCGGGTATGCCGTTAGCGTTGCAATCCTGGGAGGTGTTCGTTGCTATGTCACATGAATCGATAACACCATTCGAGTTGCAGTCCGGTTGAGATCCATCATCCAACTGACACTGGTCAGGAATCCCGTCCATGTTGCAATCAGAGAGTTCACCGCTCTCGATCTGACAGGAGTCGACATATCCATCAAGATTGCAGTCCTGGCCAGTCCCCTGAAAAAGATCACAGGGATCTTCCACTCCGTTCTCATCGCAATCCGGAAGCTCAATCAGACGATCCGTAGCGGCGTATTCTGAGGGAAGAGCAGTTCCTAAACACCAGCGACCTGTCGCTGCAACTTTCTGTCCGAATCGGTCACCACTGAGTGCTGACGCCGGGGTGTATGCCGACATGTTGTAACCACCAGACGAGTTCTGCTCGTAGATAACGAGTTTTCCCCTGTGGTCATCGGCAAGCCATGCCCCGACAACGAGGCAGTTGTTTGTAATGGCGACGTCACTGCCTTGCTGAGCATTGTCCATTCCTTCAGACAACTTCCCCGACTGTGTGTAGACAAACGAAGTTCTTTCGAAATGGTAGGCTGAGCCATCGGCATCATCTGCCTTTGGCGCTCCTACCAGCAGATGACCTTCTGATAGCGCTATGGAACTACCGAACTCCGCATTCTCCTGAGGATCTTGTGCCGTCAATTTCTGAGTGAAGATCCAGTTTGTCGGAGTAATACTCGTATAGATATGAACGGCACCCACATGGCCAAGGAAGCCGAGGTCCGCCTTTGCGTCGCCAACTGCGATGAAATCGCCGTCGATGGCAACTTCGCCACCAAATCTTTTCTCAGCATCTGGATCGTTGGATTGAATGATCTGATCCTCAGTCCAGGTATTTCCATCGAAACTGAAGATGTATGCTGCGCCGGAATCGGACCCGGAAAGCGCTGCCCAGGCGCCAATGACCGCTCGATCATCTGAAATCCCTACGGAAATTCCGAACTCTGCATTCTGCGACGCGTTGGAAGCTTCAATCTTTTGCTCGAAATCCCAGTTGGTTCCATCGTGGCGGAAGATGTATGCCGCGCCCATGTCTCCTTGCGACTGTCCTCCATCACGCCCGGGTGAACCTACGATCAGTTGATTGCCGCTCAGCGATAAACTCATTCCAAAATCTGCACCGTCGTCAGGATCTGGAGCGGTCAAGATGGTGTCCTCGACCCATCGGCTTCCGATGTTTCGGAACATGAAGACTGCTCCAGCATCAAAACCGGAGATCTCGGATTCAGGCGCGCCAATTGCGAGCCAGTTGCCAGACATCACTGCAGATGATCCGAAATGGTCAGCCGGTGTGGATGAACTCAGGATGTCTTCCAGAGAGCTTTCGCAAGCGTCGAGAATGGAATCCTGATTGCAATCCAGCGAAGGATCCGCGGATATTTCGCATTCATCGGGAATCCCATTCCCATCACAATCATCACTGATGTTCTCTGCGATATCACAACTGTCTGCAGATCCATTGGCATTACAGTCCACGACCGGTTCGCATTGAGCGTCGATACTGGAACTGAATCCAAAGGCCACACACAGAATGACCAGGAAGGCGAGGGGCAACGACTTCATGGCTCTATACCTCCAGCAATCCCGTGCTTTACACGGGTTGGAATTGGTCGCCCGGAGGAGGGACATTCCTTCTCCGGATTACAGGGTTTGTTATTGTCTATGAAGCAACAGAATCGATTTCGGCCATTGAAAGACCGATTCCCATTCCGTAGCACTTGATGGAAGAAGAGAACTCTAATTTATCGTTCAACGACTATCTGCCTACTGCAGATTCAGTTAGATACGGCGTGAAACACCGTGGAAAAAATATTTTGCCATCGACTTTGGGCTTCATCTGTTTCGGCAAGAAATGCCGGATGGATGATACATCAGGGACCAGGAGCCAGGAAAACCAGCACCAGAAGTTGATCAGGTCCCTCGTTTCTCACTCCATGAGGAACATCCGCCGGAGCCACCAGCATTTCGCCAGCGGCTAACTGAATTTCGCGACCTTCGAGTAGGAATTGCCCGATTCCATTGATCACGAGGTATACCTTGTCCATACCTGAATGGGCATGGAGTTGATGTTCCTGGCCTGCTTCGAATGAATTCAGACCCACCAGAAGATGCTTCGAGCGAAAGATCGTGCTCTTACCCATCCGGGCAGAATTCCATACAGCGTGATCCCGTGGCTGAATTTTACCGGGATGCTGGATTTCTCGATCCTCTGCCACGCTATCACCCCTATCTCGAGGCGAGATGTGATACGACCTTGAGGGCCGCATCCTCGCCCGAGCGTGCACAGGATTCCAGTGAGATCCCGTCGATATAGCAGCCGGCCAGTGCCAATTCAGGATGGCAAGCCAGTTGGGATCGGATTTCGGTAACTCTCTTGCCATGCCCCTTCATTGGCTGGGGAATCGCCTCGCGAGCCTTCCCTACCGCAGTCATCACTGGGCTCAATCCACTGCCATGGACCGTTTGCAGTGCACAGAGTGCTCGATCCACCAGCACTTGATCCGGTTCATCGATCACCTCTGGATCGCGAGTTCCGCCGAGAAAAACGGTGGCCAGAGAATGTGGATCTGGTGCTCTCCAGGGGAAGATCGTCGATGACCAGATGGTGCCGAGGATAGAAAGCCCCTGTTCTCTGGGTACCAGGAATCCAAACCCATCTGGGCGTTTCTGGCACAATTCGGCATCGTATCCAATTTGTACGATCACCATCGAAACGTACGTAAGTTGGTTCAGAAGAAGCGCTACGCGTGGAAAAATCGGCGCCAGCAGACCACCGGCGGCGAGTGCTGGTAATGTGAGAATCAGCCCATCCACCTCGACCGTATCCGATGGATACGCCCCTTCGAGAAATAACTTCCAACCGTTACCGGAACGTTTCAAGCCCATCACCGGAGTATCCGGATGAAACGAATCTCCCAGTTCCCTTGCCAGTGCTCGAGGTAGGCACTCCATACCCGCTCGAAGGGTGCCGGTGCCCTGAAATGGACTTCCTGCTGGACGAGGTGAGCGGAGAAAACCCATCAGAACACTGCCGTAACGTTGCTCCCACTCCTTGAGCCGCGGTGAAAAAGACTTCAGTTCCAGTTGTTCCGGATTCCCGCCGGAGATCCCCGCCACCATCGCATCGGCGAGATAACGGCAGGCCTCCCGCCCAAATCGGCGATGAATAAATCGACTTACAGATTCTTCATCGTCTCTCCCCCTGCCAACGAGAGGCTCTGCCAGGAATCTTGCCCATCCCAGTGGCGAAAGAGAACGTGAGAAGGGGATAGAAAATGGACTCGAGGGAAGTGCTCTCAACGAATCATCGCGCCAGATGTAGCGCTTTTTGGCGCTCTTTGCAGCACTTCGCCAGGTATCACCAAGACCAACTTGCTCGGCGAGACCAATCAGGGTTTGGCTCGATGGGAGTATCGAGTGTGGGCCCCATTCGAGCACCCAGTCATCCTCATGAGTTGTGCGAATCCAGCCACCCGGTCGCGAAGAAGACTCGAACAGATGCACCTTTGCCCCGCACTTGCGGGCCTGCAACGCGGCTGATAGACCCGTGATGCCGCCCCCGATGATCCCGATACTGCAATCTCGGTCTCGCAGAATTTCAGGAATAGTTTCGGATCTCATCCACCACCACCTGAACATTTTCCACCGGGGTCGGTGGCAGAATCCCGTGTCCCAGATTGAAGACATGCCCAGGATGGTCCTTGAAGGCATCGAGCAACTCTCTGACCCTGCGGCGCAATTCCTCTTGCGGCGCAAACAACGCCTGCGGTGGTAGGTTGCCCTGGAGGGCACAACGATCGCCAAAAATGGTCAGTGCTTGCTCGGGAGGAGTCATTTCATCTAGCCCCACCGCTTCGACTCCAACCTCCTCTACCATCTTCGCCATTTTGTCGAGATGATTCCCGGCTCCACGAATAAAGAGAATCCGGGGAACACCGCACCCATCGAGTCCTTCCATGATTCTGCGGCAATAATGGAGGGAAAACTCATCAAAGGCCTCATGGCCCAACATGCCACCCCAGGAATCAAAGAGTTGCACCGCATTTGCACCCGCTTCGACCTGGGCTCGAAGATATGCGATTACCGTATCCGCAATCTTCTCCATCAGAAGATGAAGATCCCCGGGACTCTCGTAGATCAATCTCTGAGCTGCTGCAAAAGTCCTGCTTGGAGACCCCTCCAGCGCATAACAAGAGAGGGTCCAGGGAGCACCAGCAAAACCGATGACCGGAACCTTGCCCTGTACTCGCTCGTGCACCGCTCGAATCACATCCATGACAAATCCCGTGGACTCTACGGGATCCGGAATGTTCAACGCCTCGATATCGGCGCGATCCCGCAGCGGATTTGACATACACGGGCCACTATCTCCGAATTCAACCTTCAGCCCCATTGCCTCGAGTGGCACCAGAATGTCACTGAAGATGATGACTGCGTCGACATCGAGAACTTCCAACGGCTCCACCGACACCTCGGCAGCGAGGTCCGGTGTCTTGCACAGATCCAGAAAATCTGTCTCGCCCCTGATTTTCTGATATCCAGGCAGGTATCGTCCTGCCTGCCGCATGAACCAGACCGGAGTCCTCTCGGTCGGCTGCCTACGTAGAGCTCTGATCAGTAATGAGTCCTCATGGCTCAAGAAAGTTCCCCCTATTCCCCTCAGCGCTTATCGATCAGAGAAACCGCCTTCTCGGCCCCGTAGGTGATAATGATCGTAGCCCCTGCTCTTCGTATCGAATCAAGACTCTCGAGATAAACCTCATCAGCATCGATCCAGCCCCTGTCAGCCGCTGCCTGAATCTGCGCCCACTCCCCGCTGACATGATAGGCCGCCACAGGCACTTCAAAGGCATCGTGAATCCTGGTGATGACATCCAGATAGGGAAGCCCGGGCTTCACCATGACAATATCTGCTCCTTCATCGATATCGAGAGCCACTTCCTGTAATGCTTCCCTGGAATTTCTTGGATCCATCTGATACCCGCGTCGATCCCCATGAGTCGGGGTACTGCCTGCCGCTTCTCTGAAGGGACCATAGAATGCCGAGGCGTACTTTGCTGCATAGGACAGAATCAGCACTTTTTCATGACTCGTACCATCGAGCCGCTCCCGGATCGCCTGCACCTGTCCATCGGCCATCGCAGATGGGGCGACGATGCCACAACCTGCATTGGCCAGGACTTCCGCCTGTTGTGCCAGAACATCCAGTGTGGAGTCATTGTCGACATCCTGTCCGTCCAAGATTCCACAGTGACCATGATCGGTGAACTCGCAAAGACATACATCTCCGATGACGATGAGTTCAGGGGCAGCTTCACGAATCGCCCGCACTGCCCTGGGAACCACTCCCGAAGGATCTACAGAACTGGACCCTACAGGATCCTTGTGATCGGGAATGCCGAACAAGATGACCGCCGGGACTCCAGCAGCCTGGATCTTTTTGGCGCGTTCTCCTATCATGTCCGAAGAGAACTGCGCCTGCCCCGGAAGAGACTCGATGGGTCTTTCGACAGCGTCCCCATCACAGATGAAGAGTGGTTGGACAAGACCATGACGCGTGAGACGGGTCTCGGCCAGCATCTCTCGCAACACACGGCTCTGTCTCAACCTGCGCATTCTCCGGAATGGAAAACTCGCCATCTTCAGCCTGCCTTCAGTCCCGAATTTCTGGAATCGCCATGGAAATCACCCGGACAAACCCATCGTACCACCGGCAAGGAGATTTTCGCAGGCAACGACGATATCTGCAGGTGTCGACCTTTGAGCAATCTCGACATTCTGCCACCCTTGAGCCTGTAATTCCTGTGCAGTGGTCACTCCGGCAGCCACCGTTGGGATCGCGAACAATGATTCTCGCACATTTCCGGAACGCGACAGCACTGCCCGAACAGAGGCTGGACTGCTGAATATGACCCCTGAACGTGCACCTTGAGCTTCGAGATCCCACTTCGTTGGATCGAGCCCGGGCTCTACCTGAGTCCTGGTGGCTTCTGCTCTTATTACCGAGAATCCAGCTTCGCTCAATTGATCGACGATGGTCGGGAGTCCTGAGTCACTGGTGAAGTGGATCGATTCACAGGGTTTCACCACCGAGATCACTTGCCGTACCAGTTGGTCAGCACCTGTCCCATCACCTTCTACATCCACTTCATATCCGCGCGACCGGACCGCATCGGCAGTGGCCGAGCCAACTGCGGCCCAGCGCATTCTCTCCAGTTGACGGCAGTCTTCTTGCTCCAGAAGCGAGAAGAAATGTACTACAGTCGTTGCGCTGGTAAAAACCAGCAAGCCATCTCGCCCAAGATTCGACAGGGGAATACGAACAGAATTCCTCTCTCCCTCGATCAGTTCCAGAGCTGGAGCGAGAAAAACGTCTGCTCCCCTGGCAGTGAGCGCCTCATACCAGGAATCAGAACGAATGCGGGGCCGGGTCAGAATCCATCGGGAACCGCTGAGATTCTCTCCGGGCATCACCGTTCCCATCGGGCATCAAGTTGGCTGAGGATATCATCACCTCCGGCTTTTCTGATCAGGTCAGCCAGTTTCACCCCCAGATCTGCAAATTCATCGAAGCCGCCTTCGAGACTGAGACGGATCAATTGTGATCCATCGGGAAGACCCAGAGCGCCACAGATGGTGATCTGGTGTCCCGAACAGACGGCGTATGCCCCGACGGGAAGGTGGCAACCTCCACCAAAAGCAGCAAGAAGACCTCTCTCTGCCTCTACGCAGCGACGAGTGGGCAGATGATCCAGTTTGGAAATGATCGAGATCAACTCCTCATGAGAAGATCTGACCTCAACCGCTAATGCTCCTTGACCGGGCGCAGGGGTGATTTCAGTCGGCGATATGGAACAGCGGATTCGATCTTCCATGCCCAGTCTTTTCAACCCAGCACATGCAAGTAACAGGCCGGCATCACCTCGCTCTGAGTACCGGCGAAGTCGCGTTTCAACATTACCCCTGATTCCGGCTACTTGCAGGTGAGGATATTTGTGGAGAATCTGAGCACTTCTCCGCAGAGATCCAGTAGCAATAACCGCACCTGCGGGTACATCGACTAGCCCTGGGTATTCAGCAGAGATCCATACATCCAGAGGGTCTTCCCTGGGGGGAATCGCCGCGACTAATAGTTCCTCCGGTTGTTCAATGGGAAGATCTTTCAGCGAATGCACGGCCACATCAACTTCATCTCTGGCCAGCGCTCTCTCGACTTCTGCAGTAAAAACTCCTGGAGAGCCCACCTCATGAAGCGGCGTAACCTGATCCTGATCCCCCCCGGTTTCGATCAGGACCATTTCGATGGTAACCCCAGGATGAACTTCGGTGATCCTATCTGCTACCCATCCCGACTGGGCCTGAGCAAGAGCACTGGATCGAGTTCCCAAGCGTATCTTCAAGCAGAATCCTCGCTCTCGGTCCCCTCTTCCATCTGGAACAGTGCTTCCAATCGCTTCAGGAAGCGTGGTTCTAGATCTCCCCCCTGAGCACGCAGATCTTCTGTCGGCTTGTGAAGCACTCGCTTCACCAGGCGAGGCAGCAGGACCTGTAACTTCTCGTGTGTTTCCTGATCGACTTCATCCTTGAGGAGTTCGAGTTCGAACTGGCAAGCGTCTTCCATCGCTTTCCTGAGAGCCTTTAGCGCCGGCTCGGACCGAAGCCCATTGAGCCACAGTTCGAAGCGGTGGGCCTCGTGGTCAACAATCTCGAGCGCTTCAGGAATTGCACTTCGGCGCTCGTCCAGGTTCTCTTCTATCAGCCGTGCGATATCATCGAGATTGTTGAGGAATATCTGGGGTAAGTTGCCGCAATCAGGCTCGATATCGCGAGGCACACCCAGATCGATGAGGAGTAAGGATCTCTTCCGCTCTTTCAGAACCGTTGAGAGTTCGTCTTTTTTGATGAGGGGTATTTGTGATCCTGTCGAACAGATCACAACATCGCTTTCCTGAATCGTAGCGGCCAACTCATCGAGGGAGCCGGCTATGCCCCCGAATCTACTTGCAAGTAGTTCAGCTCGCTCGGGGCTTCTGTTCAAAATCTTCAACTTCTTGTCTTCGATCGTATCTAGATTTTTCAGAACGAGTTCGGAGATCTCTCCGGCACCGATGATTCCGAAACTCAGCCCCTTCAAAGATCCGTGTATCTTTCGTGCTATCCACAGAACGCCATATGCTACAGAAAGCGCACCATCTCCGAGTCGTGTCTCCGAACGTACGCGCTTCCCACAACGAAGTGCCCTCTCCCAGAGACGAATCATCACCTTCCCGGTGGCCCCGGCCTTATCCGAGAGATCCTTGGCAGTCCTTACCTGACCGAGAACCTCGCTTTCTCCGATGATCTGGCTCTCGAGACCCGCGGCGATACGCATCAGCCGCCGTACCGACGCCCCATGAGAGTGAATTGCCGCGCATTGGATGGGTACTCGAAAATCACGGTCAGTTTGCCACTTCTGTAAAATGGAATTGAGTATCCCGAACCCTTCATGAGAATTGTTGGCAAGTATGTACAGTTCGGTACGGTTGCATGTGGAAAGAAGCAGGACATCCTTGATCTGATACCGTTGACGAAATTCAGTGAGAAATTGAATCGCCTGATCGTGAGAGAACACGATCTTCTCTCGTACCTTGAGCGGAAGGATCTTATGATCCAGTGCCAGGCAGTTGATTCTCATTGGGAGTGAAATCCAAACATCGCAATCCAACCGATGATGAAGATGACTCCGCAAAAGCCGAGCAATGAAAGCCAAGCCCTGGTTGCGATCACCGAACCCGTGGAACGTGGAAACAGGGCGAGCAGTCCGAAAATTCCCCACAAAATCATCGTTACGACCACTTCTGGCTCCAGAAACTCGGAATAGGCCCGATTCAGAAATATTGATGTCAGCAGCGTCAACGTGAGAGCAGTAGCAGCAATCCCTGTCGAAATTCTATTGAGCCTGGCAATTTCCTCCAGAGATGAGAGGCGTATAAAAAGGAAACCGAATCGGCCGTTCTTGATCGAATTACGCAGCAGCATCCAGAGTGCTCCGTGAATACCGGCGATGGCAACTCCTGCCACCCCGATGAGAGCCGAAAAGGCATGCACCGAGGTGAGTGAGTCGATCATTCGCTCGGGTGTCTCGCTCATCCTGAGGGTGAAACTAGCACTCCCAATCTGGAGGAGAAAAACCAGTGAAAAACTGTAGATCAGAGTGGAACGATCTCCAGAGAACCTGACGAGCAGAATCTGCAGCACGGCGATACACCATGCCAGCAGAGATAGTGAGTCCCACTGACTGACAACCGGACAGGCTCCAACCTGCAAACCGCGCATGACAAGAGCCAGGAGATGGAGTGACGTGGTGCCGAGAATCCAGCCACCAATTGCACCAGAGCCTCTGTGACCATCGGTGAGAGCCCGACGCTCTCCTGCAAGGATGACTCCGTACAGAACCGTCAGCAATATAGAGAAGCCATTGGTGAGGAACTCGATGGAGACCCCTCTCCGAGGACACTATCAGTCGAGAGCGGCGATGATCTCGTATTCCAGACCGGGGAATGACTGCAGGTACTCGAGTCGTTCCTTGCGAATTCTCTCGACATGAGCCGTGTACTCGTCGCCTCGGTCCTGCTCATGATACAGGAAACGGGGTTGGAGGATTCCTCGATCTTCTGCCTGGATTCCAGGAACTTCGGTAGCCACCTGGTAACCAAAGTCAGGATCACGCTCCCAGGTGATCGTTCCCTCGGCAATTCCCTTGACGACGGCACTGGAGTGCGGAATCCGGATTTTCTGTGATCGATCATCTGCTTCTGGTCCACCGACTCGGCCAGTATTCATGACGAATACTTCCATTGGCTGGCTTCTGAGCAGTTCCAGAAAGCGGTTTCCTTGCTGTGAATGGAGCAGAGGGAAGAAGGGGTTCGTACCGGGGACACGGAGAAACTTTCCTTCTTCGTCTTTTCCTCCAGCACTGGTGCCTTGAGTTTCCCCAAGCATGAAGTATGCGGCGGCCTGCTTGGCATCGAGTTTGCAAACCGCAGGAATGATGTTTTCGTTACGGTTCAAGATCAGCAGGAAATCGGCCTTTGGAATTTCTCTCGCATCGATGGCCCCATCGATGTCCTCCATACGGATGACTGCTCGACCATTTTGGGTATAAGACTCATCGAAAAAGTCGATCGCTCCGGATTCGTCCTGGGCAACATTTTCCAGATAAGATTCTCCACGACATACCGCAGCATGGATCGTCGGCTCATCGTCAGCCGAGAGCGCGAAGGTCTTCGCAAAGCAGCCATTCTCGGTCGCCTGAATGGTTCCATCCGGCATCAGACCGACGAAGTCGTCCTGAACCGGACCTGATCCGTTTTGCCGGGTAAATGTCGTGGTCGTTTTTCCTGTTCCGCTCAGCCCCACGATGAGAGCAACCTTTTGGTCACTACCGACCGGAATGACCTTGCAGCCGGCATGAAGAGCCAACCCTCCCTGGTCGTAGATTCTTGAATTCCACATCCGGAGGCCGCCTTTTTTCGATTCTCCGAAGTAGTCGGAATTCATCACACGGGTCAACCCAGCCTCGAGATCAACAGAGATACAACGACCATCCGGATACCCCTCGGCCACAACACTTGGTGTGTAAACAACCGTCAATTCCGGCTCCCACTGATCATTTTCCGTGCCATCGAGTGGGTAGTAGAGCAGATGCTGCATCGCTGCAATGTTGGCGTAGGACCTCTCCATCCAGAGGCGAGCGGAAGTTCTGAATTTTGGGTGGTTCCCGATGTACCCATCGACACAGACCATCTCAGCATCCTTGATGAAGTCGTCCTGAAGGATAGCGAGTCGTTCTCCTTCTTTTCGTGATATGCACTGGTCGCTGTGACGAGACTGATCATCATCGATGATGTATGTGGATTTCTTGGAGCGAGAAATGACCTTGGTATTAACGTTATAATTATCGAACCCGGTCAATCGAGCATTCGGCATAGTCGCCGTCAACTCGCGCAAGCGTTCCACGCTGGGACGAAATATCATCTCCCTGGGTTCGATCTTGATCTGGTTCAAGGTGGCCATGCCTCTCCTTTTCAACAACCGGATAGTCGAAGTCGCTGGGTGGTTTGAGACGGGACTAGGCTACCATCGAGGCCGGTGACAGCACACCAAAGCGCAAGGATTCGCGGAAACTCGAAATCAGGCTCTTCCTGCTTGAATCTTCCATTCTGAAGATAGTTAGACATCCAGCAGATCGATCTCCAAAGGCGCTCACAAAGCGCTTTTCCGGTCCAGAAACCTGTGATCTCTAGACACCTCATTCTGCCCACGAGATCTCCGGACAGTGCTCATCGGCAAGATCAGCCGTGTCAGGATCCACGTCCTGGCGCGAACAATATTTCTTGAGAACCGTGAGCGCTTCTTCAAGAGAATTCCACTGCCCCTTCAACCGGATATCTTTCATGCAAACCGGGGGAAAATCGATCCTCCAGGCAACTTCTCCCTTACCGAGCGATACTGAGGCTACTTTCAGCCCACCTTCTGCGTGACTGGTCATCTTTGCCATTCCCTCCTTCAGACTCGGTTCCCAACTGCATTTCGAAATACCGAGTCGATATCCGAGATACTATTCCAGGAGAGCCTTCCTCCAAACCATTTCCAGGGTCTACTTGCTCATTCCATGCCTCGGCCTCACCATTCCATCTCTTGTCCAGCTGTAATGATGTCATCGAAGCGCGGAGTTTTTATGCGGGATTACGATGCTCTGATTCTTGATCTCGACGGAACACTCCTCAGGGACGATGGCACGATCCCCCCTGCTACTCGTATAGCGCTTCAGAGAATCTCCGCTGAAGACATTCATGTGATGATCGCTACCGGACGATCAGAACAATCTGCAGAACCTATCATTCAGGATCTGGGTATTCTCAATCCCGCGGTCATCTACAACGGAGCTGCCATCTGGTGCCCCAGAGAAAAGCGACTCATCGAGGAACGGCATCTGGCCGATGACCATCTCGAGTGCCTGCTGAATTTTGCCGAGGTAGAGGGATTGCTGCCTGTGGTCATGTGTGCCGGATCGAAAAGAGCTCTTTCTCCTCGTAGTGAAATATTCGAATACGCCCTGCACGATATCAAGGACATCGAGATCGTTTCCGAGGCAGAGATGCGGGTCGAGCGTCCGATCAGGCTCTCTCTGTTCTCGGACAGACATCAGGATACGGATAGTTTTGCCAGGAGTGTTCGCAACCTCTCGTCGACCGATGCTTACCTGACTTGGTTCCCACTCAACCTACTACCATCACATCGCGACAGTCCGCTCCAGGTCGTAGATATTCAACCACAGTGTGATGGGAAAAAAGAAGCGCTCCGTTACCTCCAGGAATCCAGGGGCATCCGTGCAAATCGTTGCGTCGCTATCGGTGACGCACCCAATGATATTCCAATGGTCGAGGCTGCAGGGCTTGGTGTTGCCATGGGAAACGGGATGGATGAACTGAAGGAGGTGGCAAACCGGGTCATCGGCTCCAACAATACCGCTGCCATTGCAGAACTGGTTGACGAACTTTGGCCGTGAGTAAGGAAGAGATCTCCGAGTTAGAACTCTTTTCCGGAGTATAGACCCGCGACCTGATCGACATATCCGTTATAGAGAAGGGTCGCTCTTCTTCTTCCTGTCCCGATGTCTCGCTCCATCGCCTGACTCCATCGTGGATGTGGCTTCGAGGGGTCGACATTGGAAAAGAAACCGTATTCCCGCGGGAGCGCCTGGTTCCAGAAAGTTCCGGGACGCTTCTGTGTGAACTCGATCCGGACGATGGATTTGGGTGACTTGTACCCGTACTTCCATGGCACCACGATTCGCCAGGGAGCACCGTGTTGCATCGGTAATCCGTGTCCAAAGATACCGACACACACCATCGCAAGATCGTGTCGCGCTTCATCGAGCCGAAGCGCCTCGAAATATGGCCATGGCCACTGCTTGTCCTTTTGTCCCGGAAGACGATCTTCGTCCAGAATCGTGACGAAACGGATGTACTTCGCTTTTCCTAGCGGTTTACAGCGATCGATCAATTTTGCCAGTGGATACCCGGTCCAGGGAACCTGCATCGCCCATGTCTCGACACATCGAAATCGATAGACCCGTTCTTCGAGTGGTGCCAGTTTCAGCAAATCTTCAAAATCGAGAGTAAAGGGCTTCTCCACAGCTCCTGCGACCTCGATCTTCCAGGGATCGACTTTGAAGTTGCGCGCCATTCTCCAGACACCTGATTTACTGGACGTGAACTCGTAGAAGTTGTTGAAGACCGAGGCGATCTTCTCCTCCGTAAGAGTACGAGGTGCAATGCTGTATTTTTCTGACCTCTTCGCGGGAAACAGATCCTTGCCAAGATCCCCGATTGCAGGACGAAACGCATCGCTGTTATCGAACTGTGCTTCACCAGTCCCGGAAACTCCGCGGAGTAATCCGGAGAGGCCCAATGTCGAAAGTCCTGCAACCCCCAGTCCCATACCTCGGATGATGGCTCTCCGATCGAGATAGCTACCCTCTGGAGTGACCGGTTCCTGCTCTGGGGCCATCGTTTGATTCCCTCTCTCGTGTTACAGCCATCGAGACGCCGAATTCGGAGTCACATTATCCCAGGCTATCTCATCATCTCACGTGCTCAAGCCGGCAAAAGACTGCTTCATCGCTGTCTTCACGGTTGACGAATTCAATCGTTATCCGGTTCCGGAGTGCTGGAAACAGCTGCAAGTGGTAACCGCACCGTCATGGCCCTGGTGCCACCCTCGACTTTGGTGGCGGTCCAGGCAACGATGACCGCTCCATTCGTTACGGCCACGATACGGGGAAAGCCACTGATCCTGCCGGGATCGACCCGGGCAATCCGGTGCGAGGAAGCAAGCGGCTTCCCCGGTGTCCAGCGCCGAACCCGCACCTGAGCATCATCTCCTTCTCGCTCGATCCAGCACACCACGAAGGAGCCATCGGCAAGACCTGCCAGATCCACACGTCCTATCGGCCTTCCGTCATCGAGACGCTGAGGTGGGGAGGATCCTGTTTGAGAATCATCAAGGAGCTGAACTCCCAGCACCGCTCCTTGAGGTGAAGGTTTACCCAGAACACGTTGGGCTCCGGTATACCAGGCAACCGCGTTCTTGCCCGCAGCACTGGAAACCGCCGGACCGTTAACAGGACACCCCTCCTGAACCCAACCGTCCTCGTGAACCAGCCCTCGAGCCGTGACCTTCCCATCGACATCTTTGAGCCAGGAGATATCACGAACCTCGAGAAAATCTCGGTCTCGATAGGTCACAAGAATTTGCTTCCCATCGACAACCACGTCGACAGGACAGCAATCGCAGACCCTGTCATCGAGCAACCTATCGGTACCCCTCTTGCCATTCGCATCGATGGTCGTGGCCCGTAAGGTCATCGCCTTTCCGGAGCCGCCGGCCATCGCTCGACCATCAAGCCAGGCGAGATAGAATCGATCACCGAGCGGACGCAGGGCAACAAAGCCATGTTCTGTCGAAGAAGAATCTCGGTGTGGGATGATTGGATCTCCCCATGTCTTTCCGTGATCACGGGAAATGATGACCTTGACCCCATAGGAATAGGTCTCTGCAGAAATTCGATCGAGCCAGTGAACGGCGATGGTTCCATCGTCGAGTACCGCAGCGGACGGAAAATCCGCCCAGTTCACAAACCACCCCACCCCCCGCGCTGCCGTCACAGGTTCACTCCACCCACTCTTGCCCAACGTTGCGATCTGAAGGCGATCCCCTCTCCCATCAGGATCGGGCTCTACCCAGGTGAGAAGTGCATCTCCAGATGAATCGACCGTCAGATTGGGGAGCGCAGACCCAGGCAGAGCAGAGAGCCGCAGAGGTTCTATCCGAAGAGTACTATCATCGCGCTTCAGGGCCGGTTCATCGGACGACGAGAGCAATGGTTCACCCATCATGCAAACAAAGAAGATGAGAAGAACTGGAGAGAGGAGGAAATACCTGCTTCGATCAATAACCGGCTGCATGACCATCTTTTCTCGATTCACTCGCACCGACCCACACACCTTTTTTCGAATCTCTCATCACTGCTTGATATCCTCCGAAGAGGCCCTTGCGATCTCCTATTTTGTGCCCACGTTTGCGCAACTCCTCGATCACCGCAGGCGAAAACCCCGATTCAAGTGCAACCTCTCCACCATCTTTCATGATGGAACCTGTCGGTTGCGAAGAACCAACGTGCACCAGGCGAGGAGCATCCCCTGCCTCCTGTAAGTTCATTCCGAAATCGATGATGTTCATCAACACCCATGCCTGTGCCTGAGGCTGGGTTGCCCCCCCCATCACACCGAAGGAGAGCCATGGTTGTCCATCGCGGGTCGCAAATCCGGGAATGATGGTGTGGAACGGTCTCTTTCCCGGCGCATATACGTTGGCATGACCATCCTCGAGGCAAAACAACTCCCCGCGATCTTGCAATCCAAATCCGAGACCCGGTGGGCAGACCCCGCTACCGATCCCCCGGTAGTTACTCTGGATCAACGACACCATGTTGCCTGCAGAATCTGCAACCGAGAGGTATACCGTATCTCCACGATCGGTCTGGGGCCTTCCCGTATCAATTCTCTGCTTTGCCTCGGCGGGGTCGATCTTTGCTCGTAACTCGTTGGCATACTCCTTGGAGATCAGTCGTTTCAGCGGAACATCGTGGAAATCCATATCGGCGTAGTCTCGGGCTCGATCCTCAAAAACCAACTTCTTGGCCTCGATGAAGTGATGGAGCAGATCAGCGCTACCGAATCCCCACTCCTTGACCGGAAATCCTTCCATGATGTTGAGGAGTGCCAGCACCGCGATCCCCTGGCCGTTGGGAGGAAGTTGCCACACTTCGATGCCCCTGTAACTGGTGCTGACCGGTTCGATCCATTCACCACGATGCGATTCGAGATCCTCGACGGTGACGTAACCACCATGTTCCTGGATGAAAGCCGCGATCCGTTGTGCCACTGGCCCCTCGTAGAAACCATCACGACCGTTGGTGGCGATTTGCTCGAGAGTGGATGCCAGATCGGGATTCTTCCAGATCTCTCCGACAGCGGGTGTCTTGCCCTCTCTGGTAAAAGTCTCCAGGAATCCAGGTTGTTTCCCGAGCACCCGAGCACTGATTTTCCAGTAGTGAGAGATCAATTCGGTGACGGGAAATCCCTCCCGCGCATGGCGGATTGCCGGAGCCAGAACCTCATCGAGAGGAAGAACACCGAATCGACCATGCAACTGGGTCCAACCATCGACGCAACCGGGAACCGATATGGGCAAGGTTCCGTGTGCTGGAATCTCTTCTTTTCCCAGAGCAGCGACCTCCTGGCGCAACTTGTCCAGGGTCA